>ERZ894236.181-NODE-181-length-95642-cov-59.2084_pt1 | contig 95642 bp, 90 predicted proteins | sample MGYA00380297_ERZ894236 | MGnify/ENA primary metagenome ERZ894236 (study PRJEB32331, sample SAMN06328420) | human gut metagenome | biome: human gut microbiome; feature: stool | host: Homo sapiens | collected 2014-08-04 ... | reverse complement strand
CCCTGCGTGAGAAAGAAAAACAGATTGAAGCGGATTTGTTTGACCGTATCGTAACCAACGGTGGCAACTATACTGTTTTGGAACTGGTAGAAAAGTACGTTTCATTGAAAACAGGAGTTCGTCACAATACGGTTGCCGGATATAAAACGGTCATCAATATGCTGAAAAAAGAGAGTTTTGGGAATCTGCGAATTGATAAGGTGCGTTTGTCAGATGCAAAGGCATGGTTAATTAAGCTCCAGCAGATTGATGGACGGGGATACAGTTCCATTCATTCTATCAGGGGAGTTCTCAGACCGGCATTTCAGATGGCAGTAGATGATGACCTGCTCCGTAAAAATCCATTTGAATTTGAACTTGCATCCGTCATTGTCAATGATTCTGTTACCAGAGAAGCGATTACCCGAAAGCAGCAGAGAGATTTACTGAAGTTTATTCAGGAAGATAAACATTTCAGCAGATACTATGGTGCAATCTATATTCTTTTTCACACAGGGCTTCGTATCTCAGAGTTCTGTGGGCTGACGGTTTCAGAGATTGAGTTTGGAGAAATGCGTATCAAGGTAGACCATCAGTTACAGCGTACTGCACAGATGCAATATGTGATTGAAGAACCAAAAACAGAAAAGGCATCCGCTATGTGCCGATGACAGAATCAATTTTTGTTTCTGGATAAAAACGATATGCCAATGGTAGCCCTTCACTGGGAGAAGTATCTGGAGCATATCATTCAGAAATACAACAGGATTTATCGTATCCAGATGCCGAAAGTTACCCCTCATGTATGCAGGCACACCTTTTGCTCTAATATGGCAAAATCCGGGATGAATCCGAAAACCTTGCAGTATATCATGGGTCACGCAGACATCAGTGTAACCTTGAACACTTACACCCATGTGAATTATGGAGATATAAAAAGATGATTAAAGTACTATTTATTTGCCACGGCAACATCTGCCGCAGCACCATGGCTCAATACGTTTTTCAGCACCTGATCAACGCACACAACCTCACTGATCAGTTCTACATCGATTCCGCAGCTACCAGCCGCGAGGAAATCGGCAATCCGGTTCACTACGGTACCAGACGGAAATTAGAAGAAGTTGGTATCCCATGTGGAGATCACCGTGCACGTCAATTGCAGAAGAAAGAATATGAGGAATTTGATTATCTGATCGGAATGGATTCCATGAATATTCGGAATGTAATGCGGATTCTGGGCAGCGATCCGGAAGGAAAGGTATCGAAACTGCTCGACTTTACAGAGCGGGCAGGAGCTGATATTGCAGATCCGTGGTATACGGGAAATTTTGACAGAACCTATGAAGATGTGAAAGAAGGCTGTGAAGCCTTGTTGCAGGACTGCCTGCTGCGCCTATAAAGCGCAGCTGAGCAGTTTTTTCAGATTGTTGTGGAATTGTTTTCCGCGGACGTGAAGTTTATGGCGTTCGGAACTGGAAAGATCTTTGTTCAGGTGCTTTTCATAACGGTTGAAGAGTACCCGGTAGTCCATATTTTGGCGGTGGCTCCAACGGATCAGCACCCAATTCATGGCATCTTCTGTCCAGTACTGGGATGGGATTCCGGCATCTTTTAAAATTGCGATATACTGCATGGCACGGGCGGAAAGTTTATTCAGGTGCTTCTGTTTTTCTGCTTCGGAAGCAGCATCTTTTCGGTGAAAGAATAAGAACATGCGCTTTTTTTGTTGTGCATTGTTTTCGAGAAATTCCATGGCAAGATCTACGGTTTCCTGAAGACGGCAGGCGGCATTCCAGTAGACTACAAATGGTGCGGCCGGTTCTTCGTCATCCGGTCCGACTGTGAAAGTGCGGAAGACGCGAACCTGTCCGCCTCCTAATTCTTTGTCATATTCGTATCTGGATTCCGGGTTGGAAAGAACCCGGTATGCCTCCAGGATTTCCTGCATACATGCGGTAGTGTCGATGCCCTGGTTCATATTGGCATCGGGATGATATACTTTGGCAAGTGCATTTTTCGCACTTGTGATTTCCTGTAATGTTGCCTCTCGGGAAACGCCGAGAATATCATAGTAAGTACGGGAATTCATAAGAACCTCCTTTGATTTATAGAATCTCTCTTTCAGAGAGGAAAAGAGAGTAAAAATATACATAAAAAAAGCAGATGGCAGGACGATCACTCTGCCCGGACGGAAATCTGACGATTCCCGATAAGAATATCTGCACCAAATTATTATATTACCTGGATATGGAAAATGCAAGCAATTTTGCTGACGGAATTGCTCGTTTGTGTTATATTTTTGAGTAGAGAAAAACGTCAGGAAAGACAGACGCAGAAAAGAGGTTATCAGGCATGTATATCGCAGACTTACACACTCATTCCAAATACTCCAGAGCTACCAGTAAAGAGTGTACACCCGAGTATTTGGATCTGTGGGCGCGCAGAAAAGGCATCCATTTGATCGGAAGCGGAGATTTTACGCATCCGGCATGGAGGGAGGAATTAAAAGAGAAGCTGGAACCAGCAGAGGACGGGTTTTATGTGTTGAAGAAGGAATACCGGATTCTGGATGGAAATACACCGAACGATCAGATTCCCAGATTTGTGATCACCGGTGAGATCAGTTCGATTTATAAGAAGTATGAAAAAGTGCGAAAGGTACACAGTCTTCTGATTCTTCCGGGACTGGAAGCAGCAGAGGAGCTTTCAAAAAAACTGGAAATTATCGGAAATCTGCATTCAGACGGACGGCCTATTTTAGGACTGGACTGCCATGACCTTTTGGAGATTATGCTGGAGACGACTCCGGGCGGCATGTATGTTCCTGCCCATATCTGGACGCCGCATTTTTCGATGTTTGGAGCATTTTCTGGATTTGACACAGTGGAGGAATGTTTTGGAGATCTGAGTTCTCATATTCATGCAGTAGAAACGGGACTGTCTTCTGATCCGCCGATGAACTGGCGGGTATCGATGTTAGACCGGTTCCAACTGATTTCTAATTCAGACGCACATTCTCCGGCAAAGCTGGGAAGAGAAGCGAATCTTCTGGATATGGACTGGTCTTATCAGGGATTGGAAAGGGCAATTCAAAGGGGAGAAGGATTGTCAGGTACCATCGAGTTTTTCCCGGAAGAGGGAAAATACCATATGGATGGACATCGAAAGTGCAATCTTTGTTTGACGCCTCTGGAGACGGAACGATATGAGGGAAAATGTCCGGTATGTGGAAGAAAGATCACCATCGGCGTTTCCCACCGGATTGAACAGCTGGCAGATAGAGCAGAAGGATTTGTAAGAGAGGGAGCAAATGCATTTGAGAGTTTGGTTCCGCTTCCGGAAGTCATTGCGGCATCGATGGGTGCTTCTTCCGGCAGCAAGAAAGTACAGCTGGAATATGAGCGGATGCTACGCATCATTGGATCAGAATTTGAAATTTTGAGAACCATACCGTTGGAAGAAATCCGGCATAAAGCTGGATTTCTGATCGCAGAAGGGGTGGAGCGTCTGCGAAAGCGAGAAGTCGAGAGGATTCCCGGATTTGACGGAGAATATGGTACGATCAAATTGTTTCAGCCTTATGAATTAGAGGAAGTGGGCGGACAAATGGATTTCTTTTCGAATCTGGGTGTGGACAGGACAGAGAAAAATCAGGCGGAATCACCCCAAAAGGTACAAGAACAGAAAAAACAAAATCCAAAAGAAGAGAAACGACGCAAAGAACCTGCAGAAGAGAGGAAAGAAGTACTCAATGAGCAGCAGGAGCAGGCAGTCCGTACAATCGCAAGACGGACTGCTGTGATCGCAGGCCCTGGGACTGGCAAGACGAAGACGCTGATTTCCCACATTGGATATCTTTTGGAACAGCGAAAAGTAAAACCCTCAGAGATTACAGCAGTGACCTTTACCAACCAGGCAGCTGCAGAAATGCGGGAGCGTCTGGAGCGCAGACTGGGAAAGAAAAAGAAGCTGAATCAAATACAGATCGGTACCTTTCATGCTATTTGCCTGAATTTCTTGAAAGCCCAGGGAGTCCCGGTTTTTCTCTTAAGTGACCGGGAGGCAAAAGAGTTGGCAGAGCAGGTGTCGGGCGGTCTGGATGTTTCTGTAAGTCGGTTTTTACAGCAGGTCTACATGAAAAAAGCGGGCGTCACAACAGGACTGGAAGAACAGGAGAACTGGCAGCAGGCGTATCTGGCATATGAAGCATTAAAACAGGAACGGAAGGTATTTGATTTTGACGATCTTTTGTTGGAGACACTGCGTATTCTGCAAGTAGGAGAAGGAACCTGGAATCAGTCGTTTACATATCTGATGGTGGATGAATTCCAGGATATCAATCCCGTACAGTATGAATTGATCCGACTTTGGAATCAAAATGGGAGGGAGTTGTTTGTCATTGGAGATCCGGATCAGTCCATTTATGGATTCCGGGGTTCCAATGCGGCATGTTTTGATCAATTAAAAGCAGAGTTCCCGGATCTGGAGCAGATCAAACTGGTAGAAAATTACCGTAGTTATGCACCAATCCTGAAAGCAGCACAGGCGGTTATTGCTGAAAATTCAGGTCAGGAAAGACGGCTGAATCCGAATGTATACCCACCAAATACAGCCAAAGCAGAGCCAGTGCGTCTGATACAGACACGCAGCGAATCTCAGGAGGCGGTGGCTGTAGTACAGGAGATCAGCCGGCTGACGGGCGGTCTGGATATGCTGGACGCGCAGAACGTTTCGGAACAGTCCAAAGAACAGGAAGCACATGGCTTTGATGAAATTGCCGTATTGTACCGGACACACCGACAGGCAAGATTGTTGGAACGCTATCTGAAGCAGGAAGGGATTCCGTATGTGGTGGCAGGAAAAGAATCGTTTCTGCAAAGTGACAAAGTACAGGGAACCATTCAGTTTTTACAGTATCTCGAAAATCCAGAGGATCATCATGCAGGCTGTCAGGCATTAAAATTATTATGGGAGTTGGAGGAGACGGAAGTTTCCAGAGAGATCTTAAAGAAGACCGTGGAACAATTTTTGCCTGTGTACCGGAAGAAAACGCCAGCACAGTTTTTGAAACAATGGATGAAAATGATGCAGTTGGAACAAAACGCAGAAATGCAGATGTTGGAGCGGATGACGACATTTTCTGCATCCATGCCGGAATTTTTGCAGAGACTGCAGCTGGGCGTAGAAAGTGATCTGAAACGCTGTGGAGAAAGAGTCTATCATGCAGGAGCTGTTACGTTGATGACGCTGCATGGAGCAAAAGGACTGGAATTTCCAGTGACAATTCTCTGTGGAGTCCAACAGGGGAAAATCCCGCTGGAACATGAAACCTATTCCACAGATCTGGAAGAGGAGAGACGTCTGTTTTATGTGGGAATGACGAGGGCAAAAGAAGAGCTGATCCTGGTGTCAGCTGGAGAAGAGTCCGAGTTTTTACAGAAGATCAAACAGGATGTGATCCAAAGAGAAGTATTTCAGGAAAAAAGCAGGAAAAAACAGCCGGAATATACCCAGATGAGTCTGTTTGACTAAAAAAAGCAGAAGTGTTGATTTTCTCACGTTGACTTGCTAAAATAAAAGAAACGATACGATTCGTTTTCCCGGATGGAAGGATGCCTCCAGTTTGGAACATCCTTCCCTTTTTACGGAAAACAAAGTTCTAGGAAAAGAGGTTGGATACCATGCAGTATGATTTTACAACAATTATGGATCGTCGGGGAAAGGATGCGCTCGCAGTAGACGCACTTGCCGGAGATCCGTCAGACCGTGATTTTTTTGCAGGGGCAGAAGTAAAGGAAGGGTTCGATCTGATCCCTATGTGGGTCGCAGATATGAATTTTCCGGCATTTCCGGCAATTCCAGAGGCAATCATGGAAAGAACCAGGCATCCGGCATACGGATATTTCAGTCCGTCGGAAGCGTATTATGAGGCAATCTTAAACTGGCAGAAGGTTCGAAATGGGGTCAATAGCCTGACGAAGGAATGCATTGGCTATGAAAATGGAGTGCTTGGCGGAGTGGTTTCTGCTCTGAAAGTCCTTTGTTCCAATGGGGATTCCATTTTGCTGCAGTCCCCCACGTATATTGGCTTTACGCACTGTATCGAGGACAATGGATGGAATATTGTACTGAATCCCCTGATATTGAATGAAGAAGGAATCTGGCGGATGGATTACGAAGACATGGAAGAAAAGATCGTGCAGAACAGGATTCATGCAGCCGTTTTCTGCTCGCCGCACAATCCTACAGGACGTGTCTGGGAGCGCTGGGAGATTGAAAAGGCAATGGAAATTTACAAAAGGCATGATGTGTATGTGATTTCAGACGAGATCTGGTCCGATTTGACACTGCCCGGATATCATCATATTCCTACTCAGTCGGTGTCCGAGGATGCAAAAAACAGAACCATCGCTCTTTATGCGCCATCCAAGACATTCAATCTGGCAGGATTGATCGGGTCTTATCATATTATTTATAATTCGTATTTGAGAGACCGGGTGCAGATGGAAGGACAGATGACACACTACAATTCGATGAATGTGCTGTCCATGCATGCGCTGATTGCTGCATATTCCCAAGAAGGCATGGAGTGGGTGGATCAGCTTCGTACCGTGCTGGAAGAGAATGTTTCGTATGCCCTGGAATTTATCCAAAGGGAATTCCCAGGGGTATCGGTATCCAGACCGCAGGGTACGTATATGCTCTTTCTGGATTGTACACAATGGTGCAGCGCCCATCATCAGACCATTGAGGAATTACAGAAGGCAGGAATCGCAGTGGGAGTGATCTGGCAGGATGGACGGCCGTTTCATGGAGCCTGTCATATCCGGATGAATCTTGCGCTGCCTCACAGCCGTGTAAAAGAGGGTTTTGAACGTTTGAAACAGTATGTATTTGTTGACTGAGAAAAATTTTACAAAAAGGAGTACAACATGCAGTATATTATTCCCCATTATTATAAGAAGTTCGTATGTGTGGGCGGGAATTGTCCGGATACATGCTGTGCCGGATGGCAGATCATGATCGATCCGGCTGCCCTGAAAAAGTACAGACGGGTCAAAGGAGTCCTTGGTAATCGTCTGCACAATGAGATCGACTGGAGGGAGGGGGCATTTCGGCAATATCAAAAACGCTGCGCATTTCTCAATGAGGAGAATCTGTGTGATCTATACATAGAAGGCGGTGGAGCCAAGATGTTTTGTAAGACCTGCAGAATGTATCCCAGACACATCGAAGAATTTGAAGGATTGCGGGAGATTTCCCTCTCCTTGTCCTGTCCGGAAGCGGCCCATTTGATCCTGGGATGTCAGGAACCGGTTCGTTTTCTGAAAGCAGAAGATCAAAAGCAGGAAAAAAACGATGAGGAGTTTGATTTTTTCCTGTTTACGAAACTGGAAGATACCAGAACCTTGATGTTTCAGATTTTACAAAACAGGAACTATCCGATCCGGCTTAGAACAGCTATTGTGCTGGCTCTGGCTCACGATCTGCAGGAGCGTATTGACAGGAATGCACTGTTTGAGGTTGATGCACTGTTGGAGCGCTATCAGGGAAGGCGGGTTTGGACCTGGTTTCAGGAAAAGCTGGATGGTCTGCAGGCAGAACCAAGGCAGGAAAAAGAGGTACTTGGCAATCTGTTTGTGATTCTCAATCATCTGGAAGTGCTCAGAGACAACTGGAAATCTTATGTCAAAGAAGGAAAAAACAAACTTCTGGAATCGGAAATGTCAAGAGAGCAAAGAAATGATTTTGGTTTCGTATTTACAGAAACAATGATGGAACAGTTGATGATCTATTTTGTATACACGTATTTTTGTGGTGCGGTTTATAATGGACAGGCATACGGGAAACTGAAATTCGCGGTGGCAGGAAGCATTCTGATCCGGGAACTGGCGAAGGCTCATTTTTTGAAATATGACCATCTGGAGTTTTGTGATATTACAGAGGCGGCACGCCGGTATGCAAGAGAAGTGGAGCATTCGGATTTCAATAAGTGCAAAATGGAACAGATGCTGCAGGACGAAGAAAAATTCGGACTGGAAAAACTGTTTGTGCTTCTATGATCCAGCAGAGATGTGCAAAGAAGCTGTGGAATCATAAATGCTGTTAAAACAGTATGAGAAAAAGTGTGAAATAGCAGGGGGGATTTTATGACAAAGACAATAGCGCCGATGACAAGCGGCCCGATCTGGAAACGAATGACATTTTTTGCAATGCCTATCTTTTTGGGCAATTTATTTCAGCAATTGTATAATACGGTGGATTCTCTGATTGTAGGAAATTTTCTGGGAAGCAGCGCGCTGGCAGCCGTGAGTTCGTCAGGCAGTCTGATCTTTATGCTGATTGGATTCCTGACCGGGATCTCGGCTGGCGCCGGAGTAATTGTTGCAAGGTTTTTCGGTGCAGGAGATGAAAAAAATCTGCAGCAGGCAGTCCATACTACGGTGGCATTTGGTTTGGCGGCAGGTGTTTTGATGACCGCAATCGGTGTCGCCTTTTCCCCACAGATTTTAATCTGGATGGATACCCCGGAGAGTGTCATGAGAGAATCTGTTGCCTATCTGCAGATTTACTTTGCAGGTTCCCTGGGATTTGTCATGTACAATATTATGGTAGGAATCCTGCAGGCGGTGGGGGACAGCCGGCATCCGCTATATTATTTGATCGTGTCTTCCGTTGTCAATCTGGTGTTGGATTTGTTATTTATTGCCGGTTTTCATACAGGAGTTGGCGGTGCAGCACTGGCAACAGTGATCTCACAGCTGGTGAGTGCATTGCTGTGCTTGATGCAGCTGATGCGGACAAAAGAAAGTTATGGGCTGCAGATCCGAAAGATTGGGTTTGACAAGAATATTTTAAAACAGATCATTCGGATCGGACTTCCGTCAGGGGTGCAGAATTCGATCATTGCTTTTGCCAATGTGATCGTACAGTCAGATATCAATGCCTTTGGAGAAATGGCAATGGCAGGGTATGGAGCTTATACAAAAGTAGAAGGCTTTGGATTTCTGCCGATCAACAGTTTTACCATGGCGTTGACTACTTTTGTGGGACAAAACCTGGGCGCAAAGCAGGAGGAACGTACGAAAAAAGGAGCAAAATTTGGGATTTTGATCACGGTTCTTCTGGCAGAAGTGATCGGAGTGGTTGTATTTATACTGGCTCCCCAGTTGATTGCAGCGTTCGATCCATCTCCGGAAATCATACGGTTTGGTGTGGAAAAAGCGCGGACAGCGGCATTGTTTTACTGTCTTCTTGCCTTTTCGCATTCCATTGCCGCAGTGCTTCGAGGTGCGGGAAAGACGATGGTTTCCATGATCATCATGATGATGTGCTGGTGTGTGATCCGTGTGACTTTCCTTTCCATTATGATTCCGCTTACTCACAGCATTCAGGCAGTATACTGGGTATATCCTCTGACATGGAGTTTGAGTTCCCTGGCATTTTTCTGGTATTACAAAAAGGTAAAATGGATGTAACAAAAAAAGGACGTATTCGGATTTTTATAAATCCGAAGGCGTCCTTTTTGTAAATACAAACTGTTAGCCCAATGTCATAAAAGCATAGCGGATGACGAAGACAAGTGCAACGATCCAGGTCAGCGGTTTGATTTCTTTGACTTTTCCGGTGCATAATTTCATCAGACAGTATGTGATCAGACCGAGAGCTACACCATTGGCAATGGAGTAAGTAAATGGCATGAAAACAACGGTACAGAAAGACGGCAATGCATTGGTCATATCAGAAAAATCTACATCTTTGATATTACTCAGCATCAGGATTCCCACAAAAATGAGAGCCGGTGCAGTGGCAGCAGCCGGAACGATGCTGACGATCGGTGCAAAGATGATCGCGCCAAGGAATAAACCTCCGGTCACCAGACTGGTCATTCCAGTGCGTCCGCCTGCAGCGATTCCGGAACTGGATTCTACAACGGTGGTAACAGTAGAAGTACCGACCATAGCGCCTGCTGCTGTGGAGATGGCATCTGACATCAGCGCCTGTTTCATGTGGATGACTTCTCCGTTTTCATCGATCATGCCGGACTGTTTTGCCGCGCCTAACAGGGTACCGATGGAATCAAACATATTGACCAGCGAGAAGCTGATTACAAGCATGGTAACTGTAAATAAGGTCTGCCAGAAATTTTTCCCTTCGAAAAGACCTGCAAAATCCATTTTCAGGAAAGAAACTTCAAAAAAGTCATGGAACTTTCCGCCGATGTTCATATCCAGATTGGAAATATGAGTGACTCCAAGTGGAATCCCGATGATTGTGGCAGAGAGAATTCCAATCAGAATAGAACCTTTGACCTTTCGGGCATGTAAAACCCCCATAATGATAAATCCGATCAGGGCGGTAAGTGCGCCGCAGATCAAAGTCATGTCTGCCCCTTCGGTTCTCCACTTGGCAAAATCTACCATGCTCACTAAAGTCGCTTCATTCGATACGATCAAACCGGCATTTTTCAAACCGATAATAGTGATAAAAAGCCCGATTCCGGGAGTGATGGCAGCTTTAACGGAATTTGGAATGGCTCGGATGATAGCTTCCCGTAGTCCGACAGCGGTGATGACAATAAAGAAAATACCGGAGATGAATACGATTACCAAAGCCTGCCCGTAAGAATACCCCATTCCAAGGACAACCGTATAGGCAAAAAAAGCATTGAGTCCCATGCCAGGCGCCTGTGCAAAGGGGACTTTCGCATAAACAGCACAAAGAAAGGTTCCAATAAAAGCACCCAGGCAAGTTCCAATAAAAACTCCGTTGGCAATTTTCTCTGCCATCATAGCATCCCCCATGATGGTGTAAGGGTCAGATAAAATCTGTGGATTCAAAATCAAGATGTATGCAATTGTAATAAAGGTAGTGACACCTGCAAGTATTTCCGTACGCATCGTAGAGTTGTTCTTTGAAATACCAAAAAAACGATCCAAAGTATTATGTTTCTGCTTCAATATAAATCCCTCCGTAGACATTTTTTGTGATGTCTGCTATTCGATGCAGTCAGGATTTTTGTCTGTACCTTTGTTCTCCTCCTTTCCCGGCAGTGTTAAGCGCAAAAAGAGCTGACTACAGAAACTTATGTAGTCAACTCTTTACGGCAGTTGGTAGAGACTCTGAGCCAATTCTCAGGATATACATAATGAATAGCAACTATGAATTATATCTTTATTATACATCTGAAAAAAATTTAGTCTATTCGCCGAATTTACAAAAAATATTTGAAAATATTGGTTAAAATTTATAAAAAATAATTGGAATATTACAAAAAACAATACAATAATAACATATAAGAAAAGAAATGAATAAAATTCAGAATGGTTGCTTATATTAGTAACAGACCATATGAGAATGGAGAATGGGGATGAAGCGGATTCTGGCAATAGGGATGAGTATGGTACTGAATCTGTCAGCGGCAATGTTTCCGGGAATGCAGGTATTTGCAGAAGAGGAGCAGGAGCGGACAGTAAGAACAGAACAGCAGACGATAGAAGCGGAAGTAGAGGTTCAGGCGCCAAGTGTGATTCTGATGGAGGCGTCCACAGGAGCGGTATTATACGAAAAAGATGCAGATACCAGGCGGGCGCCTGCCAGTGTGACAAAGATTATGACTATGATTTTGATTTTTGATGCGCTGGAAAGCGGAAAGATCCATCTGGAGGATGAGGTGACCACATCGGAGTATGCGGCTTCCATGGGAGGTTCTCAGGTATTTTTGGAACCAGGGGAAACCCAGACAGTGGAAACCATGTTAAAATGTATTTCTGTAGCTAGTGCGAATGATGCCTGTGCGGCTATGGCAGAATACATAGCAGGCAGTGAAGAAGCATTTGTAAAAATGATGAATGAGCGGGCAGCAGAACTGGGAATGACAAATACGACCTTTCAAAATTGTAATGGGCTGGATGCAAAAGGACACCTTACCACAGCAAGAGATATCGGACTCATGTCCAGGGAATTGATCACGAAGTATCCCAAAATCCATGAATATTGTATGATCTGGATGGATACGATCACCCATACAACAAAAAAAGGAACTACAGAATTTGGACTTTCCAATACCAATAAGCTGGTGCGGCAGTATCCTTACGCCACCGGGCTGAAAACAGGTTCTACAGATGAAGCAAAATTTTGTGTTTCCGCGACAGCACAAAAAGACGGAATGGATCTGATCGCTGTGATCTTAGGCGGGGAAAACTCCAAACAGCGGTTTCAGGATGCAACCAGGCTTTTGAATTATGGATTTGGGAAATGTCAGGTATATGAAGATAAGGAACCGCCGAAATTGAAGTTGCTTCCGATAGAAGGCGGTGTGAAGGAAGAGATTGGCTGTGAATATAAAGAACACTTTCGCTATTTGGACACCAGCGGTAACAACCTGGCAAGCGTAACAAAGAAAATAAAGATGAAACAATCAGTGAAAGCTCCTGTCAGGAAAGGGCAGAAAGTAGGAGAACTGACGTATTATCTGGGGAAAAAGAAAATAGGGAGTGTGGAAATTCTGGCAAAAGAAACATGCAGAAAGGCAGAATTTCTGGATTATCTGAAAAAGGTGCTTCAAAAACTTCGGGTGTAGCAAAATGCTGCACCTTTTCTTTTGGGCGAAAGGTTTTGGCGAAAGAAAGGTAAAAGTTGAAGGAACCATAAAAAAATGGTAGGATAAGAAGAAAAATAACAGAAAAGGGGAATGGCATGGAAGGATGGATCTGGGTACTTTTGCTGCTGATATTAGCTGGAATCCTCGGACTTTTGGAGTCTTACCGGGAGCAGCAGTATTTTAAAGTGACAGAAGATACCGTTATCTCAAAGAAACTGGATGGGCTGACCAAGGAAAAAACGATTGTATTTTTAAGTGATCTGCATAATAAAGTATATGGAACCGACAACGAGAGGCTGTTGTCTGCGATTCGGACAGCATCTCCGGATCTGATCTTGATCGGAGGCGATATGCTGGTGGGGAAAAAAGGATGTTCGCCGCAGCCAGCCCTGGAGTTTGTTACCAGACTTCCTGACATTTGTCCGGTATATTATACCTGCGGGAACCATGAGCAGCGTATGAAAGAAAAACCAGAAGAATATGGGGATGTTTATCAAAGATATCGCAGGGAGCTGCAGAATTGTGGAATACGATTCCTGGAAAATGACTGTGTCGTGCTGGAGGAAGAGGAATGTAAGATCCGCATTTTTGGACTGGAGCTTCCATTGGAAACATATACCAAATTCAGGCGGTATCCGGTGACTTCTGAAGATGTGAATACGTGTATACAAAAAGAAGATTCCGAGATGTATGACATTCTTCTGGCACACAATCCGGTTTATTTTGATGCATATAAGAAGTGGGGAGCAGATCTGGTGCTTTCCGGGCACCTGCACGGCGGGATTATCCGTCTGCCGGGAATCGGAGGTGTGATCACGCCTCAGGCAGTTTTGTTTCCCAAATATTCCGGGGAGATGACAACGGAAGGGGAACAGACCATTATTGTGAGCCGCGGACTTGGAACCCACACGATCAACCTGCGCTTTCTCAACGAAGCAGAGTTGGTCGTGATCCATCTGCGGGGAGAAAAAGACAGTTGAGAATTGACAGGATTTCCCGTATAATAAAGCACAGTGCAAAAAACGGAAGATGGGAGAAGAAAGATGGGGATACCGGTAAAATTGCAGGTTTTTGAAGGGCCGCTGGATCTTCTGCTGCATTTGATCGAGAAAAATAAAATCGATATTTATGATATTCCGATTGTGGAGATCACCAGTCAGTATATGGAATATATCCGCAGCATGGAACGGGAGGATCTGGATGTAATGAGTGAATTTCTCGTGATGGCAACGACGCTTTTGGATATCAAATGCCGGATGCTGCTTCCGAAAGAGGTCAATGAAGAGGGAGAAGAGGAAGATCCAAGAGCGGAACTGGTGGAACAGTTGCTGCAATATAAAATGTATAAATATATGTCTTATGAGCTGCGGGACCGCCAGGTGGACGCAGATCAGTATTTTTACCGAGAAGCTGAGATTCCGGGAGAAGTTAAAAATTATGTGCCGCCGGTAGATCTGGATGAACTGCTGGGGAATGTGAACCTGGTACAGCTTCAGAAAATTTTTAAAGAAGTGATGAGAAGACAGGAAGAAAAAATCGATCCTGTGAGAAGTAAGTTTGGAAAAATTGAGAAAGAAGAAGTGCCTCTTCCGGATAAACTGGTATATGTGCAGGAATACGCAAAGTTACATAAGAAATTCAGCTTCCGGACACTTCTGAATCAGCAGAAAAGCAAGATGCATGTGGTGGTAACCTTTCTGGCAGTGCTGGAATTGATGAAGACCGGAATGATCCGGGTCTGTCAGGAAGAAATCTGTGGGGAGATCTTGATCGATTCTCTGATATAAAAAGTGAGCAGGAGAAAAAAGATGGAAAAGACAACGATCACAAAAACAGAACAAAAACGATTGTCAGGCGCTATAGAGGCGATTTTGTTTGCCATGGGAGATTCTGTGGAATTGAAAAAACTGGCACAGGCCATTGAACAGGATGAGGATACCACAAAAGCGCTGATCCGGCAGATGATGGAGCGATACCAGAAAGAGGACCGGGGAATTTGTATTATGGAACTGGAATCTTCTTATCAGATGTGTACGAAAAAGGAGCTGTATGAATATCTGGTCCGGATCGCGAAGCAGCCGAAAAAGCAGGTGCTTACGGATGTATTGTTGGAGACGCTTTCCATCATTGCCTATAAGCAGCCCATTACAAAGCTGGAGATTGAAAAAATCAGGGGTGTGAAGTCAGATCATGCGGTCAGTAAATTGGTAGAATACGATCTGGTGGAAGAAGTGGGACGTCTGGATGCGCCCGGCAAACCGCTTTTGTTTGGAACAACAGAAGAGTTTTTACGCAGATTCAGTGTCCATTCACTGGAGGAGCTTCCCTCTCCGAATCCAGAACAGGTGGCACATTTTAAAGAAGAAGCAGAAGATGAGGTGCAGCTGAAGTTGAACCTGTAGTTCTGGCTGGAGTGTTTCAGACATAGGATAAACAGAAAGAATGTCTGGAGAAGATTCCATGAATGATAAAAAGAAGAAAAGCAGGTACAGGCATTGGAAAGGCATCCTCTTTGGTGTCTGCATTTTGCTTGCCGGCAACAATTTGCCACTTGATGTAAATGCCGGAGAAACACAGAGGAATACGACAGAACAAGAGAAAACTCCAGGAGAATTATACGCCCGGTCAGCAGTGTTGATGGATGCAGACAGCGGGCGTATTTTGTTTGCCCAAAATCCGGATGTGGAACGCCCCATGGCAAGTACGACAAAGATCATGACTTGCATTCTGGCGTTGGAGTGCGCCAGTCCGGATGAGGTGGTTACAGTCAGCGCCAATGCGGCGGCTCAGCCAAGAGTGAGGCTGGGAACTACGGAGGGGCAGAAATTTAAGTTGGAAGATCTTCTGTATTCTTTAATGCTGGAATCTCACAATGATACTGCAGTGATGCTGGCGGAGCATCTGGCGGGCAGTGTGGAACAGTTTGCAGAGAAAATGAATCAAAAGGCGAAAGAACTGGGGGCAGGACATACACATTTTGTGACTCCAAATGGATTGGATGGTGCAGATGAGGGCGGAAGTCATCATACAACGGCAGCCGAGCTGGCAGAAACCATGCGGTATTGTATCATGGAATCTCCGAAGCGGGCGGAATTTTTGAAAATCACAGGTACGGGTTCTCATCAGTTTTCAGATCTGGAACAAAAGCAGAAGTATTCCTGTACGAACCACAATGCATTTCTGACCATGATGGATGGTGCCATATCCGGTAAGACGGGATTTACCGGAGAAGCGGGATATTGTTATGTGGGAGCGTTAAAGAGCGGAAAACGAACTCTGATCGTATCTCTTCTGGCCTGTGGCTGGCCCAATAACCGAGATTATAAATGGGCAGATACCAAAAAACTGATGGAATACGGTCTGGAGCATTTTGCATATCAGAGCGTGAAAGGGGCAGGACAGACTTTTCGGATTCAGGTGCAGGATGGAGCTGCGGATTTGGGACAGAACATATCGTATACAGGGGCAAAAGTAATATCAGAGCAGGAGAATCTTTCCTTTTTACTGGCAGACTGGGAAACCGTTCAGGTACGAAGAAAAATCCCAAAGATCGTTTCGGCTCCGATCCGGGCGGGAACCAGAATTGGAGAGATCGAGTATTTGGTGGATGGTGAAATCCTTGCCAGTCTTCCAGTCGTGATTCAAAAGACAGTAGAAAAGCGAGATTTTGCATGGTGCTGGGAGAACATAGCAGAATTATATTTTTTGAAATGTCAAACAGGTTAAAATAAATCAAGCAAAGTGATTAAAAAAGTCACTGGTATGCTTGGAAAGACTGTGCTAGTATAAACGAAATAAAAAATGACAACTTAATTGATGGAATATAAGGAGTGCTTGGGATGAAGAATTTTGAAAAATATGAAAGAAGCTATTTTATGCCGCCGGAGCCGTGTTATGACTGGGCGAAGAAGGATCATATTGAGAAGCCGCCGATCTGGTGCAGTGTGGATCTGCGGGATGGAAATCAGGCCTTGATCGAGCCCATGAGTCTGGAAGAAAAAGTGGAATATTTTCAGATGCTTCTGGATGTGGAATTTAAGCAGATTGAAGTGGGGTTTCCGGCAGCGTCTGAGACAGAGTATCAGTTTCTGCGTACGTTGATCGAGCAGAATATGATCCCGGAGGATGTGACGATCCAGGTGCTGACACAGGCAAGAGAGCATATCATCAAACGGACCTTTGAGGCAGTCAAAGGAGCGCCCCATGCGGTGATACACTTATACAATTCTACTTCTGTGGCACAGAGGGAGCAGGTTTTCCGAAAAAGCAAGGAAGAAATCAAACAGATCGCAGTAGAGGGAGCGGTCTTATTAAACGAATTGGCAAAAGAAACAGAAGGAAACTTTACCTTTGAATACAGTCCGGAAAGTTTTCAGGGAACAGAAGTGGAGTATGCACTGGAGGTGTGCAATGCGGTTTTGCAGGTGTGGGAGCCATCCCGGGAACGTAAGGTGATCATCAATCTCCCGACAACGGTAGAAAATGCCATGCCACATGTATTTGCCAGTCAGGTAGAGTATATGAGCAGGCACTTATATAACAGGGAACACGTATTACTGTCCCTTCATCCGCACAATGACAGAGGCTCCGGTGTCAGTGATGCAGAACTTGGAATCCTGGCAGGGGCTGACCGGATCGAGGGAACTTTATTTGGAAACGGGGAACGTACTGGAAATGTGGATATTATCACAGTGGCCATGAATATGTATTCTCAGGGTGTGGATCCCGGATTGGATTTTTCTCATATGAGCGAGATCAGTGAAACCTATGAACGACTCACCAGAATGCAGGTTTCTCCGAGACAGCCTTATGCAGGAGAACTGGTGTTTACTGCATTTTCCGGTTCTCATCAGGATGCCATCGCAAAAGGAATGGCATGGAGAGAGGAAAAGCAGTGTGACACCTGGAGTGTTCCGTATCTTCCGTTAGATCCAAAAGATGTGGGCCGCCGTTATGAGACCGATGTGATTCGGATCAACAGCCAGTCTGGAAAAGGTGGAGTAAACTATATCCTGAAGCAGAGCTTTGGAATCAGTCTTCCGCAGAAGATGAGAGAAGAAGTGGGATATCTTGTGAAGGATGTTTCTGATAAGGCACATAAAGAGCTGACGCCGGACTGGGTATATCACATTTTTGAAGATCACTATATCCATGTCAAGACGATTTTTACAGTGGATGAATGTCATTTCAAGCAGGAAAACGGGATTCTGGCAGAAGCAACGATTCATCATGCGGGAACCAACCGTGTGATCAATGGGATGGGCAATGGGCGTCTGGATGCAGTGAGCAATGCCATCAAGGACTATTTTGACATTGATTATGAACTGGCATTTTACGAAGAGCACTCCATGACCAAAGGCTCTTCATCCAAAGCAGTCGCTTATGTGGGTGTGATCTGTAACAAAAAGCGGTACTGGGGTGTGGGGATTGATGCGGATATCATCAAAGCATCCGTGGAAGCACTGGTTGTGGCAGTCAATAAGATTGAAGAATTACGGAATCTTCAGGACTGCAAAGATGCCAGGCTTCTGGAGATCACCAACTACATTTATGTGAATTATAAGCATGTGACTCTGGATGAACTGTCTGAGAGGTTTTTCCTCTCCAAACCGTATCTTTCCAAATATATCAAAGAAAAATCAGGGATGACGTTTGGGGATATTCTGAAAAATATCCGGATGAAAAAAGCCTGCACCATGCTCAGAGAAAGCAATGCAACTGTGGAGAGTATTGCAGAAACAGTGGGGTATCAGAATGTAGAGCACTTTAACCGCATCTTCAAAAAGATGTATCAGATTACACCGGTTCAGTTCCGAAATCAGAAATAAGAAAGTGTTCTTGCAAGTGCGATTGATTAATATAGTAAGGAAAAGGCATATCCGCAGAAGGATATGTCTTTTTTTATGAAAATTCGGGAAAAATAAAAGGAAAAGGCAAAGAAGTGACAAAAAAATGATTTTCAATTGAATTTTTATGCTAAGTAATATATACTAGAATAGGCAAAAATTTTGGTTTATATTTAAACACATTTTATAATAATGGAGGGCTAGAATATGAGCAACAATGCAACAGAAAACTCAGCAAGCAGAAGAATTGCCACATTGCTTGATGGGGGCAGCTTTGTTGAAATCGGTTCTGCTGTAACAGCAAGAAATACAGATTTCAACCTGCAGGAAAAAGAAACTCCGGCTGATGGAGTAATCACCGGCTATGGAGTGATCGACGGCAATCTCGTGTATGTGTACAGCCAGGATGCATCTGTTTTAAAAGGTGCGATCGGTGAGATGCATGCGAAAAAAATTGCCAACATCTATGACATGGCGATGAAGATGGGAGCGCCGGTGATCGGACTGATCGACTGTGCGGGACTTCGTCTTCAGGAAGCAACAGATGCTCTGGAAGCATTTGGAAGCCTGTACTTCAAACAGGCAATGGCATCCGGTGTGATCCCTCAGATCACAGCTGTTTTTGGTATGTGTGGCGGTGGTCTTGCAGTCGTGCCGGGACTGACGGATTTCACATTCATGGAAAATAAAGAAGGAAAGCTGTTTGTGAATTCACCAAATGCACTGGACGGAAACATTGATTCCAAGTGCAATACAGCAAGTGCCGAGTATCAGAGCAAGACAGCTGGTCTTGTAGATGTAGCGGGTACAGAAGAAGAGATTTTGGGACAGATCCGTTCTCTGATCTGCATGCTGCCTGCAAATTTTGAAGATGATGCATCTTATGATGAGTGTACAGATGACCTCAACCGTGTCTGCGCAGATCTTGCCAATGCTGCGGAAGATACAGGAATTGCACTTGCCACAATTTCTGACAACAATATTTTCTTTGAAACCAAGAGAGAATATGCAAAAGAAATGGTAACAGGATTTATCCGTCTGAACGGAATGACAGTGGGAGCTGTTGCAAACCGTTCCAAAGTATATGATGCAGAAGGAAATGCAGAGTCCTATGGACAGGTTCTGACAGTTGACGGATGTAAAAAAGCAGCAGATTTTATCAATTTCTGTGATGCTTTCTCGATTCCGGTATTATCTCTGACAAACGTGACAGGATTTGAAGCAACTCTGGAAGCTGAGAAGGATATGGCACGTGCAGTTGCAAAACTGACTTACGCATTCGCGAATGCATCTGTACCAAAGGTTAATGTGATCGTAGGAAAAGCTTACGGAAGCGCATATATTGCGATGAACAGTAAATCTATCGGAGCAGATCTGGTATACGCATGGCCGACAGCTGAGATCGGAATGATGGATGCTTCTATGGCAGCAAAGATCATGTATGCAGATGCAGACGCAGAGACATTGAAAGAAAAGGCGGCAGAATACAAAGAGCTGCAGTCCAGCCCGGTTTCCGCGGCAAGAAGAGGATATGTGGATGCGATCATCGATGCAGCCGATACAAGAAAATATGTGATCGGAGCATTTGAGATGCTGTTCACAAAGAGAGAGGATCGTCCGGCAAAAAAACACGGTACGGTTTAGTGAGGTGAGGCGAAGTGAAGAAAAAATTAAGTTTAATCGTACTTGCCTGTGCTCTTACCTTAGGTGTTTCAGGATGCGGCAGCGAGGCAGATACGACAACAAGTAATGAAAAAGAGTCCATGGTGTCTTATTCAGAGGCAATTGTCAGCAGCTTCAGTCAGACACCGGATGAAGTTTTTGACCAGTATGAAGAGATGTCCGAACTGCAGCTGGATCTGATGCTTCTGAATACAGGACTTCCTGTAGATTCTGAGAATTTCCTTTCCATGATCGAAGCCTGGAAAGCGGGAGAGGCAGAATGCGGAGCATTCAAAAGCTATGGAGAATTCGAGACAGAGATGACAAGCTCCGGAATCGTAGTTTCTACAGAAGCAGAGTATGAGAATAAGACTGCAGACATTGAATTTACATTCGATGAAGAACAGCAGATGGACAGCTTGACGATCAATGCACATTATTCTACTGCGGAGATTCTGAAAAAAGCAGGACTGAACACCATTCTTGGAATGGGAACTGTATTCGTTGTTTTGATCTTTATTTCATTCATTATTTCTCTGTTCAGATTTATTCCGGAACTTGAGAAGAAATTTAAGAACAAAAAAACTGCAGAACCGGCAAAAGCACCGGCTCCGGCTCCTGTACCAGTTGCAGAACCGGAAGCAGAAGAAGCTTCAGATGATGCAGAGCTTGTAGCAGTGATCTCAGCAGCGATCGCAGCGGCAGAAGGAACTTCTGCAGACGGATTTGTAGTTCGCTCGATCAAGAGAAGAAAATCGAATAAATGGAACAAATGGAATTAATCAGGAGGATTTTAAAATGAAAAATTATACAATTACTGTAAATGGAAATGTATATGATGTGACAGTAGAAGAAAAGGGAGCAGGTACTGCACCGGTTGCAGCGGCAGCACCAGTTGCAGCTCCAAAGGCAGCACCGGCAGCGGCTCCGAAAGCAGCAGCACCGGCAGGAGCAGGAAGTATCCAGGTAAAAGCGGGAGCAGCTGGAAAAGTATTCAGTATTGACGCAAGCGTAGGACAGGCTGTAAAAGCAGGAGATGCCATTGTAACAGTAGAAGCTATGAAAATGGAAATCCCTGTAGTAGCTCCGGAAGATGGTACAGTTGCTAGCATTGATGTGGCAGTAGGCGACGCAGTAGAGTCAGGAGCAGTATTAGCCACATTAAACTAGGAGGTTTTGACAAATGGAATATATTTCAAATACGCTGGGGAACCTGGTAGAGCAGACTGCGTTTATGAACCTGACGTTCGGAAACCTGATTATGATCGCAGTTGCCTGCTTTTTCCTTTATCTGGCGATTAGACACGGCTTTGAACCGCTGCTGTTAGTTCCGATTGCATTTGGTATGCTTCTGGTTAATATTTATCCGGATATCATGCTTCATGCAGAAGATTCGGCAAACGGAACAGGCGGACTTCTGTATTATTTCTATGTTCTGGATGAGTGGTCAATCCTGCCGTCTCTGATATTCCTTGGTGTCGGTGCGATGACAGACTTTGGACCATTGATCGCGAACCCGAAGAGTTTCCTTCTGGGTGCGGCAGCACAGTTTGGTATTTTCGCCGCATACCTTGGAGCAATGGCAATGGGATTCTCTGACAAAGCGGCTGCAGCGATTTCTATCATCGGTGGTGCTGACGGCCCGACTTCTATTTTCCTCGCAGGAAAATTACAGCAGACAGCAATCTTAGGACCGATCGCGGTAGCGGCATATTCTTATATGTCACTGGTTCCGATTATTCAGCCGCCGATCATGAAACTTCTTACAACAGAAGAAGAACGTAAGATCAAGATGGAGCAGTTAAGACCGGTTTCCAAACTGGAGAGAATCCTGTTCCCGATCATCGTTACGATCGTAGTATGTACGATTCTTCCTACAACAGCTCCTCTGGTAGGTATGCTGATGCTTGGTAACCTGTTCAAAGAATCAGGTGTTGTAAGACAGCTGACAGAGACAGCTTCCAATGCTTTGATGTATATCGTAGTTATCCTGCTTGGTACATCTGTAGGTGCTACAACAAGTGCAGAAGCATTCCTGAACATGGATACACTGAAAATCGTTGCACTGGGACTGATCGCGTTTGCATTCGGTACAGCAGCCGGAGTATTGTTCGGTAAACTGATGTGCTGGGCAACAAAGGGCAAGGTAAATCCTCTGATTGGTTCTGCGGGTGTGTCTGCGGTTCCTATGGCAGCTCGTGTTTCTCAGAAAGTCGGAGCAGAAGCAGATCCTACAAACTTCCTGCTGATGCATGCGATGGGACCGAACGTTGCCGGAGTTATCGGTACTGCGGTGGCAGCCGGAACATTTATGGCGATCTTTGGTGTGAAATAATAATGGAGGACAGTAAAAATGGCAGAAATTGCAAAAAAACCAATTAAAATTACAGAAACAATTCTGCGTGATGCGCATCAGTCTTTGATTGCGACAAGAATGACAACAGAGCAGATGATGCCGATCGTGGATAAAATGGATAAAGTCGGATATCATGCAGTAGAGTGCTGGGGAGGAGCTACATTTGATGCATCTCTTCGTTTCCTGCACGAAGATCCATGGGAGAGACTTCGTAAATTCCGTGATGGATTTAAAAACACAAAACTGCAGATGTTATTCCGCGGACAGAACATTCTGGGATACCGTCCATACGCAGATGACGTGGTAGAGTATTTCGTACAGAAATCTGCTGCAAACGGAATCGACATCATTCGTATCTTTGACTGTATGAATGATATGAGAAACCTGCAGACAGCAGTTACAGCAGCAAATAAAGAAAAAGCGCATGCACAGGTTGCGATGTCTTATACACTTGGAGACGCTTATACTCTGGAATACTGGGTAGAGCTGGCAAAGAGAATTGAAGACATGGGAGCAAATTCAATCTGTGTGAAGGATATGGCAGGTCTTCTTTGCCCATATCAGGCTACAGAGCTTGTGACAGCATTAAAAGAAGCCGTTGAGATTCCGATCGAGATGCATACACACTACACATCAGGTGTTGCTTCTATGACATACCTGAAATCTGTAGAGGCAGGAGCTGACATCATCGATACAGCAATGTCACCATTTGCACTCGGAACTTCTCAGCCGGCAACAGAAGTTATGGTAGAGACATTCAAAGGAACTCCATACGATACAGGACTGGATCAGAACCTGCTTGCAGAGATCGCTGATTACTTCAGACCAATCAGAGACGAAGCACTCGAATCCGGACTGCTCAATCCGAAGAACCTTGGTGTCAACATCAAAACACTTCTGTACCAGGTACCGGGAGGAATGCTTTCCAACCTGACATCCCAGTTAAAAGAACAGGGAGCAGAAGACAAATTCTACGAGGTTCTGGAAGAAGTGCCGCGTGTGCGTAAAGACCTTGGAGAGCCGCCGCTTGTTACACCTTCTTCTCAGATCGTTGGTACTCAGGCAGTGTTCAACGTACTGATGGGAGAACGCTATAAGATGGCGACAAAAGAAACAAAAGACGTACTGTCCGGAAAATATGGTGCGACAGCAAAACCATTCAATCCGGAAGTACAGAAAAAAGTAATCGGAGAAGATGCAGAAGTGATTACATGCCGCCCGGCCGATCTGATTCCGAACGAGCTGGATACACTCCGCAAAGAGTGCGCACAGTACAGCCAGCAGGATGAGGATGTGCTGACATATGCATTGTTCCCACAGGTTGCAACAGATTTCTTCAAATACAGAGATGCTCAGCAGACAAAAGTAGATGCAAAAGTAGCAGATACAGAAGACGGAGCATATCCGGTATAATAAAATGAAAGAAAAGGATTGGAAGATGAAAGTTTTCCGATCCTTTTTTGCTGCCCGGAAAAGAAATAAAAATGCAATTCCTTGTGCAGAATCTGTTTTAGTGATATAATTACCCGTGGCAAAGGAGGATGATTTTATGTGTATTAAAGATAGAATAGAACAATTACGTCAGAAGATGGAGGAACGCCATATTTCTGTTTATATGATCCCCACAGCGGATTATCATCAGAGCGAGTATGTGGGAGAACACTTTAAATCCAGAGCATTTATCACAGGCTTTACAGGCTCGGCAGGAACAGCTGTTATCACAAAAGAGGAAAGCTGTCTCTGGACAGACGGCAGATATTTCATTCAGGCAGAGCAGCAGCTTACAGGCAGCGGTATTTGTCTGCAGAAGATGGGAGAGCCTGGAGTGCCGACCATTGCAGAATATGTGGAATCTGTGCTGGAAGAAGGCGGAACCATCGGGTTTGATGGAAGAACCATTGGGATTACAGAAGGGGAGCAGTACGAAGAGATTGCAAAGAAGAAAGACGGACAAGTGTGCTATGCCTGTGACCTGGTGGATGAGATCTGGACAGAGAGACCGGCTTTGTCCGAAAAACCGGCTTTTTATCTGGAAGAAACTTATGCGGGAGAATCTGCGTTGTCCAAGCTGGCACGCGTAAGAGAACGGATGAAAGAAGAACACACAGCATATCATTTGCTGACCAGTCTGGATGATATTGACTGGCTGTTGAATGTACGAGGACAGGATGTGGAGTATTTTCCGCTGTTGCTTTCCTATGCGTTGATCACCATGGATTCTGTGGAATTGTATGCAGATGAAAGAAAGTTTGATCAGGAAATCTTAGAGCGTTTTGAAGAATGTCAGGTACATCTGCATCCATATAACGCGATTTATGAAGATATCAAGCTGCTTCCAAAAGAGGCTTCCATCCTTCTGGATCCTCAGAGAGTGAATTATGCGTTATATCGCAATATTCCGGAATCTGTCCGCATTGTCAAGGCAGAAAATCCGGAAGTGCTGATGAAGTGTGTAAAAAATGCCACAGAGATTGACAATATCAGAAGAGGACACATCAAAGATGGTGTGGCACATACCAGATTTATGTACTGGCTGAAAAAGAATATCGGCAAAGAGCAGATCACGGAATTGAGTGCATCTGACAAGCTGGAAGAGTTCCGAAAGGAGCAGGAAGGATATCTGTGGCCAAGTTTTGATCCGATCTGCGCGTATGGAGAGCATGCAGCTATCGTACATTATTCTTCTTCACCAGAGACGAATGTAGAATTAAAAGAAGGCGGATTATTTTTAACAGATACCGGTGGAAATTATTATGACGGATCCACAGATATCACCCGTACGGTGGCAATCGGTGAGGTTGACGAGAAACAGAAAGAAGACTTTACCATGGTAGCCTGCAGTATGCTGCGCATTGCCGATGCAAAATTTCTGGCAGGATGCAGTGGCATGACTCTGGATTATGCAGCCAGAGAACCATTCTGGCGCAGAAACTTAAACTATAATCATGGAACCGGACATGGGGTCGGATATCTTGGCAACATTCATGAGGCGCCGATTGGATTCCGGTGGAAGGCAACCAGGGATGCCATGTGCGAATTAGAGCCGGGAATGGTGATCACAGATGAGCCGGGAGTTTATATCGAAGGTTCTCATGGAATCCGGATTGAAAATGAACTGCTGGTTTGTGCCGGAGAAAAGAACGAGTATGGACAGTTTCTGTATTTTGAGCCGCTGACCTTTGTGCCGATCGATCGGGATGCGCTGTGCCCGGAGATAATGACGACAGAAGAAAAGCAGCTTCTCAATCAGTATCATCAGAGCGTATATGAAAAAATCAGCCCATACCTGGAAGAAGAGGAAAAGGAATGGCTGAAAGAGTATACACGTCCTGTCAGATAAGAGAACGAAAACAAATAGGAAGAAGAGGAAAAGAAGTGTGAGTGAAAATAGTACCAATGAATTATTGATCCGCATGGAAGAAAAATACAAAAAGATGAGCAAAGGGCAGAAACGGCTGGCCGACTATGTCAAGGAAAATTATGATAAAGCCGTTTTTCTGACAGCTGCCCGTCTCGGGGAAGTGGTAGGGGTCAGTGAATCCACAGTGGTACGTTTTGCCACACAGCTTGGATATAAAGGATACCCGGGATTTCAAAAGGCACTGGAAGAACTGGTGCGTAATAAATTAAATTCCATTCAGAGGATGGAAGTGACCTACGGACGGATCAGCCAGTCGGAGATCCTGGAGACAGTGCTGCAGTCTGACATCGAAAAAATCAAGCTGACGCTGGCAGGGATCGATCAGAAAGCATTTGAACTTGCCATTGACACCATTTTAAGTGCAAAGCGAATTTACGTAGTCGGAATCCGAAGCTGTGCGCCCCTGGCATCCTTCTTATGTTTCTATCTGAATCTGGTCTGTGAGAATGTAACTGCAGTCAACACCAACAGTTCCAGCGAGATTTTTGAACAGCTGATCCGGATCAATGAAGAAGATGTGATCATCGGGATCAGTTTTCCACGGTATTCCATGCGGACACTCAAAGCTCTGGAATTTGCCAGTAATCGGAAGGCAAAAGTAATCACACTGACAGACAGTGTACATTCTCCGATGAATCTGTATTCTTCCTGCAATCTGATCGCCCGAAGTGATATGGCATCCATTGTGGATTCTCTGGTGGCACCCTTAAGTGTGATCAATGCGTTGGTGGTTGCCCTTTGTATGAAAAAGCAGAAAGATGTGGTGAACACTCTGGAAATGCTGGAGCGCATCTGGGGAGAGTACCAGGTATACAGTAAGGATGAACTGAATCAGGTAGACGATACCCTGACAGATCCTGCCCCAAGAGAGGAAGAAAAAGATGAGTAAAGTATTGATAATCGGCGGTGGAGCGGCAGGAATGATGGCTGCTGTGGCTGCCGGAGAAAATGGCCATGAGGTATGGCTGTATGAGAAGAACGACCGTCTGGGACGGAAGCTGTTTATTACCGGAAAAGGACGCTGTAATATTACCAATGCAGGGGATATGGACACACTGTTTTCGTCTGTCATGAGCAATCCCAAGTTTTTATACAGCAGTTTTTATACGTTTACCAATGACCAGGTCATTGACTTTTTTGAGGATCTGGGCGTTCGGACAAAGATCGAACGGGGCAACCGGGTATTTCCGCTTTCGGATCATTCATCTGATGTGATCACCGGGCTGAAGCGAAAAATGGAAATGCTGGGAGTTCATATCTGCCTGGAAACAGAGGTGGAAACAGTAGAGGCAAAAGACGGAGTGTTTCAGGCTGTCATTTTGAAAAATGGGAAGAGAAAGACGGCAGATGCCTGCATTGTGGCGACCGGGGGAATCTCTTATCCGGCCACCGGATCTACCGGGGACGGTTATCGGTTTGCAAAAGAAAACGGGCATCAGGTGACGAAGCTCTATCCGGCACTGGTTCCGATGGAGGTGAGGGAATGGTATGCAAAAGAGCTCCAGGGCCTGTCCCTTCGTAATGTGACTGCCTTTATTTATGACGGAAAGAAGAAACTGTACGAAGATTTTGGGGAGATGCTCTTTACGCACTACGGAGTCAGCGGACCGTTAATGTTAAGTGCCAGCAGTGTGGTTGGAAAACAGCTTGCCGCAAAAGAGCTGCGTCTGGTGATCGACCTGAAGCCTGCTTTGACAGAGGAACAGCTGGACAATCGGATCCTTCGGGAATTTGAGGAAAACAAGAACAGACAGTTTAAAAATGCAGTAGATCATGTCTTTCCTTCCAAATTAAAACCCATCATGCTGGAATTATCCGGCATTGCAGAAGACAAAAAGGTAAATGAAATTTCCAGAGAAGAACGGCAGCGTTTTGTACATCTGATCAAACATTTTGAGATGACTCTGACCGGGCTTCGCAGCTACAAAGAGGCGATCATCACAAAAGGTGGGGTAAATGTCAAAGAAATCGATCCTGGAACCATGGAATCGAAAAAGACAAAAGGCCTGTATTTTGTGGGAGAGGTTCTGGATCTGGATGCGCTGACAGGGGGATTTAATCTGCAGATTGCCTGGTCTACGGCATATCTTGCAGGGATTTCCATTCCTTAAATAAGTCTGCTCTGGAAGATACAGGAAGAAAAAGGAGAACAGATATGGGATATAATGTAGCAATTGACGGACCGGCAGGGGCAGGGAAAAGTACCATTGCGAAGCTGGTTGCAAAAGAAAAAGGATATATTTATGTAGACACCGGAGCCATGTACCGGGCCATGGCGGTGTATTTTCTGCAGGAGGGGATCACTCCCGGGGAAACAGAAAAGATCCGTACTGCAGCACAAAGTGCAGAGGTCAGTATCGGCTATGAGAATGGAGTCCAGCAGGTCTATTTAAACGGTGTCAATGTGACAGACAAACTTCGCGAAGAAGCGGTAGGCAATATGGCTTCTGTCAGCTCTGCGCTGCCGGAAGTAAGAGCAAGACTTCTGGATCTGCAGAGGAATCTGGCAAAAGAAGCGGATGTGATCATGGATGGAAGAGATATCGGTACGAATATCCTTCCGGATGCGGATGTGAAGATCTATCTGACAGCCAGTGTAAAAACAAGAGCTGACCGCCGGTACAAAGAACTGACAGAAAAAGGAATCTTCTGTAGTTATGATGAAATTGCAGAAGATATCCAGAAGCGAGACGAACGGGATATGAGCCGGGAGACTGCTCCGCTGAAACAGGCAGACGATGCGATCCTGGTGGACAGTTCAGACATGAGTATCGAAGAAGTCGTTCAGACAATCTGTGCAAAATGCAGATAGCAGACGGAGGACAGAAAATGGAAGTAAAACGTGCAAAGACTGCCGGTTTTTGTTTTGGCGTGAAACGGGCGGTAGAGACGGTATATGAACAGGCAAAAGAGCAGACGGAAACGCCGATCTATACTTATGGACCGATCATCCATAACGAAGAAGTGGTCAAAGATCTGGAAAAGCAGGGGGTGATCGTCCTCCGAACAGAATCGGAGCTGGATGCACTCGAAGAAGGCACGGTGATCATCCGTTCTCATGGCGTGGCAAAATATATCTACGACAAACTGGAAGAAAAGAAGATCCGGATTGTAGATGCCACCTGTCCCTTTGTGAAAAAAATCCATCAGATCGTAAGCCGGGAAAGTGCTGTCGGAAAACAGATCGTTATCATCGGAAACCCGAAGCATCCGGAAGTAGAGGGGATACGCGGCTGGGCCTCAGATCAGGTTTTTGTAGTCGAGACAAAAGAAGATGCCGCCTCTCTGGAGCTGGAGGCGGCAAAGGGAGTGTGCGTGGTTGCGCAAACGACATTTAATTACAATAAATTTCAAGATTTAGTTGAAATTATTTCAAAAAAGAGTTATGATGTAAGTGTTTTAAATACAATCTGCGGTGCCACCCGGGAACGCCAGACGGAAGCCAGGAGCATTGCAGAAGAGGTGGATGCTATGATAGTGATTGGTGACAAACATAGTTCCAATACCCAGAAGTTATTTGAAATATGCAAGGGAGCATGTAAGGATACGTACTATATACAGACACTTGACGATTTGGATTTGAATCAATTAGGGTCAGTGGAAACAGTAGGTATTACAGCAGGGGCATCCACGCCCAATAATATAATTGAGGAGGTTCAAAATAATGTCAGAATTATCTTTTGAACAAATGTTAGAAGAATCATTTAAAACAATTCACAACGGAGAAGTAGTAGAGGGGACTGTAATCGATGTGAAACCAGATGAAATTATCCTGAACATCGGATACAAAGCAGACGGTATCATCACAAAGAACGAATATTCCAATGATCAGTCTCTCGATCTGACAACAGTTGTATCTGTTGGTGATTCTATGACTGTAAAAGTATTAAAAGTCAATGATGGAGAAGGTCAGGTCTTACTGACATATAAGAGACTCGCAGCAGAAAAAGGAAACGAAAGACTGCGCGAAGCATTTGAGAACAAAGAAGTATTAAAAGCAACAGTAACTCAGATCCTTGGCGGAGGATTGTGTGCAACAGTAGAAGGAGCACGCGTATTTATTCCGGCAAGCCTTGTATCTGATTCTTATGAGAAAGATCTGAGCAAATACGAAGGACAGGAGATCGAGTTCGTGATCAGCGAATTCAATCCAAGAAGAAACCGTGTGATCGGTGACAGAAGACAGCTTCTTGTAGCAGAGAGAGCAGAGAAACAGAAAGAACTGTTTGCAAAACTTCAGGTTGGAGATACAGTAGAAGGAACTGTGAAAAATGTGACAGATTTTGGAGCATTTATCGACCTTGGCGGAGTTGACGGACTTCTTCACATCTCAGAGATGTCATGGGGAAGAGTGGAAAATCCGAAGAAAGTATTCCAGGTTGGAGATCAGGTAAAAGTTCTTGTAAAAGATATCAACGATACAAAGATTGCACTGAGCTTAAAATTCCCTGAGACAAATCCTTGGGCACACGCTGCTGAGGACTTTGCAGTTGGTTCTGAGATCACAGGAAAAGTTGCACGCATGACAGATTTCGGTGCATTCGTAGAATTAGCTCCGGGAGTAGATGCATTGCTTCATGTTTCTCAGATTTCAAGAGCACATGTAGAGAAACCATCTGATGTTCTTTCTATCGGACAGGAGATCACTGCAAAAGTAGTAGACCTGAATGAAGCTGAGAAGAAGATCAGCCTGAGCATGAAAGCACTTGAGCCGGATGCTGTGGAAGAGACAGAAGAGTAAGAAGTAAGATAGAAAGAGGTGAAGTTTCACGGCTTCACCTCTTTTTTTGCAGTACACTTTTTGCTATAATAAAGATCAGTGCAGTAAAAGAAAGGAAGGAAATTTAGATGGGACTTTTAACATTTAAAGGTGGAATTCATCCCAAAGATGGAAAATCTCTCGCCAAAGATCAGCCGATCACACAACTTCTTCCCAAAGGAGAGCTGGTGTATCCGCTTTCCCAGCATATCGGGGCACCGGCAGTGCCGCTGGTAAAAAAGGGAGATCATGTTTTAAAAGGACAGAAGATCGCAGAAGCCGGCGGATTTGTTTCTGCTCCGGTTTACGCTTCGGTGTCCGGTACGGTAAAGACGATCGAGATGCGATACAATCCGGCAGGAAGCAAAGTGAACAGTATCGTGCTGGAAAATGACGGTACATACGAAGAAGTGGAGTATGAGCCGATGAGACCACTTGCAGAGCTGAGCAAAGAAGAGATCATCGAGCGGATCAGTGAGGCAGGTGTTGTGGGGATGGGCGGAGCCGGATTCCCGACAAAAGTAAAGCTCTCTCCAAAAGAGCCGGAGAAGATCGAATACATCATTGCAAATGGGGCAGAGTGCGAACCCTATATTACAGCGGATTATCGCCGCATGCTGGAATGTACGGAAGAGATTGTAGGCGGAATGGAAGTCGTACTGTCTCTGTTTCCGAATGCAGAGGGGATTTTTGCAGTGGAAGACAATAAAAAGGACTGTGCGCAGAAACTGAGAGAAGCCATCGCCGGAAAAGCGCGTATGAGTGTTAAAGTGCTGGAGACGAAATATCCTCAGGGTGCAGAACGTCAGTTGATTTATGCCACGACAAAGCGTGCCATTCATGCAGCAATGCTGCCGGCAGATGCAGGATGTATTGTAGATAATGTGGAGACTTTAATTGCGATCAATCAGGCGGTACGTTTTGGAAAGCCGTTGATGGAGCGTGTAGTCACAGTCAGTGGGGATGATATTCAGAATCCGGGAAACTTTAGAGTTCCGATTGGAATGAATCACAGGGAACTGGTGGATGCTGCCGGAGGATTTATAACAGAACCTCAGAAACTGATCTCAGGAGGTCCTATGATGGGATTTGCCATGGTGACTTTGGATGCCCCTGTGACAAAGACATCTTCTTCCATTCTGGCATTTCAGAAGGACGAAGCGGCGGAGGCAAAAGAAACAGCCTGCATCAACTGCGGACGTTGTGTGGAGGTCTGTCCGAGCAGGATCATTCCTTCCAGGCTGGCAGATTTGGCAGAACGCCACAATGAAGAAGGATTTGTGAAAATGAACGGACTGGAATGTGTGGAATGTGGTTCCTGCAGTTTTATCTGTCCGGCAAAAAGAAATCTGAAACAGGCGATCGGTTCCATGCGGAAGATTGCACTGGCAAACAAAAGAAAGTAAGAAAGTGAGGACAAAATCGTGAGTGCAAACTTCAATGTATCTCCTTCCCCTCATATCCGGGATCGAGAAAAGAGCAGCAATATCATGCTTCTTGTGGTGATCGCGCTGCTTCCTGCGACTTTTTTTGGCATTTATAATTTCAGGCATGAGAATGCATGGCTGTTAGTTCTGGTAACCACAGTTTCTGCAGTACTGGCAGAATACGTATACGAAAAACTGATGCACAAACCTGTGACGATCCAGGATTTCAGTGCAGTGGTAACCGGACTGTTACTGGCATTGAACCTGCCGCCGACCCTTCCCCTCTGGATGGGAGCGCTTGGTTCCGTGTTTGCGATCATTGTAGTCAAGCAGTTATTCGGTGGTCTGGGACAGAACTTTATGAACCCGGCACTGGGAGCTCGCTGTTTTCTGTTGATTTCTTTTACCGGGAGAATGACTTATTTTGTATATGACGGCGTGACAGGTCCTACACCTCTTGCAAATTTAAGAGCAGGTGAGGCAGTCAATACATTTGATATGATGATGGGAAATATCCGGGGAACCATCGGAGAGACTTCTGTGATCGCCATTATGATCGGCGCCATGTTCCTGATCTTAATGGGTGTGATCGATCTTCGGATTCCGGGAACTTATATTGTAACCTTTGTGATTTTTATTACTTTATTTGGCGGACACGGATTTGATCCGCAATACATAACCGCACATCTTTGCGGCGGCGGACTGATGCTGGGAGCATGGTTTATGGCGACCGATTATGTGACGTCTCCGATCACCAAGACCGGGCAGATCGTCTATGGGATCTGTCTGGGACTTCTGACGGGAATCTTCCGAGTGTTTGGCGGTTCCGCAGAAGGGGTTTCGTATGCGATCATTATCAGTAACCTGCTGGTGCCGCTGATTGAAAAGATCACTCTTCCAAGACCATTTGGAAAAGGAGGGGAACGATAATGAATAAGATGATAAAAAATACCTGTATCTTAACTGCCATCACCCTGATCGCAGGATGTCTTCTGGGTCTGGTTTATGAAGTGACAAAAGCGCCCATTGCAAGAGCAAAAGAGGCAGATAAGCAGGCGGCGTATCAGAAAGTACTTCCGGATGCGGAATCTTTTGAAGACTATGCAGATTTTGACGGACAGCAGGCCACTTCTCTGGTGCAGGATGCCGGATATGCGGCAGATATTACAGAGGCTGCACAGGCTTTGGATGCGAATGGAGACGTGATGGGGTATGTGATCTCTGTTACATCCCATGAGGCCTATGCAGGGGATTTGAGCCTGTCTGTAGGGATTTTAAATGATGGAACAGTAAAAGGAGTAGAGATGCTTTCTATCGGTGAGACCGCAGGTCTTGGAATGAAAGCCGACGAGAGCGAGTTTAAGGATCAGTTTAAAGATAAGAACGTGGAGAAATTCAGCTATACGAAAAATGGCGAGAAGGGTGACGATAAGATTGATGCAATCAGTGGTGCAACAATTACGACCAACGCAGTGACCAATGCAGTCGATTCTGCACTGGTATATTTTCAGAATACTTTCCAGAATGAGTTAGGAGGCATGATCAATGAATAAATGTACAGAGAGACTTTACAATGGTCTGATCAAAGAAAATCCAACGTTTGTTCTGATGCTCGGAATGTGTCCGACACTTGCAGTCACGACTTCTGCCATCAATGGAATCGGTATGGGACTTTCCACCACGGTAGTATTGGTTTTGTCCAATATGCTAATCTCTATGCTGCGCAAGATCATTCCGGATTCTGTGCGTATGCCGGCATTTATTGTAGTGGTAGCCTCTTTCGTCACAATCGTACAGTTTTTGCTGGAAGGATTTGTTCCAAGTCTTTATGACTCTCTGGGACTTTACATTCCGCTGATCGTGGTAAACTGTATCATTCTCGGAAGAGCGGAAAGTTATGCATCCAAAAATCCGGTATTGCCGTCTGTGTTTGACGGGATTGGAATGGGACTTGGGTTTACGGTCGGTCTGACAGCGATTGGAATTGTAAGAGAGCTGATCGGATCCGGCAAGATCTTCAACATGCAGGTGCTTCCGGATTCATATGAGCCGATCACGATCTTTATTCTGGCGCCGGGAGCCTTTTTCGTTCTGGCAGGACTGACTGCTCTTCAGAATAAAGTGAAGAACCGGGCAAAGAAACAAGGAAAACCCGCAGCGGACAATACGGGATGCTCTGGCGGATGTGCATCCTGTGGCGGATGCGGTACAGTCGGAACACAAGAGTAGGAGGAACGGACAATGAAAGAATTATTATTGATTGCAGTTGGTTCAGCTTTTGTGAACAATGTTGTGTTGAGCCAGTTCCTGGGAATCTGTCCATTCCTTGGAGTATCAAAAAATGTAAAAACAGCAGCAGGCATGGGAGGCGCCGTGGTATTTGTCATTACCATTTCTTCTTTCGTGACTGGACTGATCTATCAGTTTATTTTAGTGCCTCTGCATTTTGAGTATCTGCAGACTATCGTATTTATCCTTGTCATCGCAGCATTGGTGCAGTTTGTGGAAATGTTTTTGAAAAAAGCAATGCCGCCGCTTTATCAGGCGCTGGGAGTTTACCTGCCTCTGATTACAACGAACTGTGCGGTACTTGGAGTTGCTTTGACAAATGTGCAGAAATCTTACAACATCGGTCAGGGCGTTGTGAACGGAGTGGCTACGGCAGTCGGTTTCCTTGTGGCCATTGTGCTGATGGCTGGGATCCGCGAAAAAATCGAGTACAATGATGTACCGGAATCTTTCCGCGGAACACCGATCGTGCTGGTGACAGCAGGGCTGATGGCCATTGCATTTTTCGGATTTTCAGGATTGATTTAAGGAGGACGTAACAGATGATATCAGGAATTTTGATCGCTGCGGCGATTGTCGGAGGAACCGGACTGTTTATCGGAGTCTTTCTTGGAATTTCCGGCAAAAAGTTTGCAGTGGAAGTGGATGAACGAGAAGAAGCCGTTTTGGCAGAACTTCCGGGAAATAACTGTGGCGGCTGTGGATATGCAGGCTGCTCCGGACTTGCTGCGGCCATCGTAAAAGGAGAAGCGGAAGTGAGCGGATGTCCGGTCGGAGGCGCACCGGTGGCAGAAAAGATCGGCGAGATCATGGGACAGAGCGCCGGAAGTCAGGAGCGTAAGGTTGCCTTTGTAAAGTGTGCGGGAACCTGCGAACATGCATCCAATGTCTATGAATATTATGGAATCAAAGACTGTACCATGGCGAATCTGATGCAGGATGGCGGACAAAAAGGCTGTTCCTATGGCTGTCTTGGATTCGGAAGCTGTGTGAAGGCCTGTCCGTTTGATGCCATTCACGTGGAGAACGGGATTGCGGTTGTAGACAAAGAAGCATGTAAAGCATGTGGAAAATGCATCGAAGCCTGTCCGAAAAAGCTGATCGAGCTGATTCCATATAAGCAGAAGACATTCGTGCAGTGCAGCTCCCATGATAAGGGAAAGGCATTGATGAGCGTCTGCAAAGTGGGCTGTATCGGATGTAAGCTCTGTGAGAAAAACTGCGAAGCAGGTGCGATCACTGTGCTGAATGGACTGGCTCATATTGATGCAGACAAATGTACAAACTGTGGTGTTTGTGCAGAAAAATGTCCAAGAAAGATCATCATCCCGAGACAGACAGCCCAATAAAGGGAAATAGAAGCGTATTTCAAAGCAATATGTTGGAGGGATTCTATTATGGATAAGAGAGAACAGATCATCCGGTTATGGTTTTCTATGTGGCTGGAAAAGAAAGATTTGGGAATGGACGACATTTTTGCAGAGAACGTGAGTTATACGGAAAGCTGGGGACCATGTTATAGCAATCGTGAAACCGTAAAGCATTGGTTTCAGGAATGGAATATGCGAGGGAGTGTAATCGCCTGGGATATCAAACAGTTTTTTCATAAAGGGAATCAGACCGTTGTTGAATGGTATTTTAAAAATGTGATGGAGAATGGAGATATTGAAGAATTTGATGGAATTTCATTGATTGAATGGTCAGCAGAGGATCAAATTCAATCCTTGAAGGAATTCGGCTGTAATCTTCATAACTACGATCCGTATCAAAAGAGTGATATGCCCCAATTCAGAGAAGAAAAAATTCATTGGTTTTAAATGTCAGGCAAGAGGGATAAAGTGATTTTAGCAAGTGATGAGAAGATGTGTGGTGACATGCATCTTCTTTTTGCGTTCCAAAAGATTTTTAAGATTATCAAAAGAAAATCATAAATTTTTCAATCTGTAACATTTCTAGGACATTTCTGTTGTAAAATAAGAATTGGAATGATAGCAAAATTGTTGCAAAGGATGAAAAGGAATGAAACAGATTTTAATCGTAGAAGATGATGAACTTTTGAATAAAATGTTAGTTTACAACCTACAGTCAGAATCCTAAGGGATTGTTTCGGTGGAAACGGTAAAAGAAGCCATGGAAGTATTAAAAAGCCAACCGTTTGATCTGGTATTATTGGATATCAATCTTCCGGATGGAGACGGATATGCGATTGCAAAAACAATCCGGGAACAATATAGCGACACCATTGTAATCTTTTTGACCGCAAATGACAGGGAAAGTGATGAGATCCGGGGGTATGAACTTGGAGCAGTAGATTATATCACAAAGCCTTTTTCCATCCATTCCCTGCAGAGAAAAGTAGAAAATGTACTGCGTATGATGGGGCATCATGTGTCCATGCAGGATGTCTTTGATGATGGCAGGTTGTTTTTAAATTTTGCAGAGCAGACAGCTATGCTGGGTGGAAAGCCATTGACCTTATCGACCTTGGAGTTTCGGATGCTGAACCTGTTCTGTCAGAACCGCAATCGTGTATTAACGAGAAAGCAGTTGTTGGAAAAAATATGGGACTGTACAGAAAATTATGTGGACGAGCATACGTTAACGACAACGTTAAGCCGCATCAGGGGAAAGATTGAGACAGATGGAACGGTATATATCAAAACCGTATATGGCATGGGATATAAATGGACCGGAGGTGAAACAGCATGATAGGAAAGAAAACCTCTGTAAAAAAGATGTTTTTTTGGCTGACTGCCGGCATGGTATTCTCAATGACAGCAATCATATTGGTCTCCTTTTTTCTGACCAAAAATATCGCAGTGTTATGGGTTGGGCTGGCATTAACAGTCTGCGCTGCACTATGGATGCTTTTTATGGTACAACTGTTGGGAATGAGACTGTCAAATTTTACTTCTGAACTGTGCCAGATCCTGGATGACATGATGAATCGCAGTCAGGAACCTGAAAATGTATCCGACAGAGAGACGATTTTTGCCCGTATCCATCATCGTCTGGTGTGTCTGTATAATATCCTGCAGGAAAGCAACCGGAAGGTAGAAGCAGAGAGGCAGGAATTACAGTCCCTGGTGTCAGATATTTCCCATCAGGTCAGGACTCCGGTGAGCAACATGAAAATGATTGTAGATACACTTTTGACAAAATCCCTGGAAGAACAGGAGCAAAATGAGTTTCTGAAAAGTGTAAGAGGACAGATCAATAAGCTGGATTTTTTGATACAGGCATTGGTGAAAACCTCACGTTTGGAAACCGGAGTGATTCAATTAGAAAAGGAAGATCACTTTATATATGATACGTTAGCCCAGGCTATGAGCGGAATCTTATATTCCGCAGAGCAGAAAAAGATTCATGTATCCGTGGAATGTCCGGAGGATGTGCGTGTGTCCCATGACAGTAAGTGGACAGAAGAAGCGATTTTTAATCTGTTGGACAATGCGGTAAAATATACCCCGACAGGGGGAAGAATCCATGTGTCTGTAGCGCAATGGGAAATGTATGTGGAGATAAAAGTATCCGATACCGGAAAAGGGATTTCAGAGAGCAATCAGGCATCTATTTTCAAGAGGTTTTACCGGGAAGAAGAAATTCATAATCAGCCGGGTGTTGGAATCGGTCTTTATCTGACCAGGGAAATTGTGACACAGCAGGGCGGTTACGTTACAGTAGAATCACAGGTGGGAAAAGGATCGGCATTTTCCATTTTTCTGCCGAGATAAAAAATATGTGGAGGATACTATGGTAGCTGTAAAATTAGTTTCACTTACAAAAGAATATCAAAATGGAGAAAATTATATAAGAGCCGTTGATGATGTATCCTTTTCCATAAAAGAGGGAGAGTTTATTGCAGTCATTGGTGCTTCCGGAAGCGGAAAGTCAACCCTGATAAATTTGATCAGCGGATTGGAAAAGCCCACCCATGGGTGTGTTTATGTGCATGATGTAAATTTGACGCAACTATCTTTAGAAGAACAGATTTCTTTTCGCAGATGGCACATTGGAGTTGTTTTTCAAAAATATAATCTGATTCCTGCTATGAATGTGTTTGAGAATATCGTACTTCCGGCAAAATTACTGGAGAGGACAGTAGATGAAAAAGAGGTTTTTCATTTGGCAAAAACTCTGGGGATCGAAGAGAAACTCTTTCAAATGCCGGATGAGTTATCGGGAGGACAACAACAGAGAGCTGCCATTGCCAGAGCTGTCTACACCCATCCTACCATTCTGTTAGGGGATGAGTTGACGGGGAATCTGGATTCCAGAACCAGCGCCTCTGTTATGGAACTGTTAAAAAAGATCAGTAGGCAATATCAGCAGACCATGCTTGTGGTTACCCATGATGAAAAAGTCGCTGTCATGGCAGATCGGATCATCCGCATGAAAGACGGAAGGGTGGTGGAAGATGAAAGATTATGATTATCATCGTTCGGCAGAAAAAGTGCTTTTGGATTCTTACAGAAAGCAGAACCGGAATAAAAACCGTCTTTTGTTTCTGGCAGTTGCACTTACCGTTGGAGCGATTTTCTGTATGATAAGTTTTGCCTATGGGAAGATCCAGGTGGATATCCAGAAATATATCCGGACAGATGGAATGACGGTGTCAACGTATCTTGAAAATGGTACAGAAGAAATGGCAGGACAGCTGCATACGCTTTCCTACATAGCAGAAACGGGAAAAGAGAAATTTGCCGGAAAACTATGCAATCAAACGATAAAATATTGCGACTGTGTTGTGACAGATGAAACAGCATTTGAAACCATGCTCTGCCCGGCCTATACACAGATCATAGGAACGTATCCCAAACAGGAAAATGAAATCATGCTTTCCACCAAAACCTTAACGTATCTGGGAATTTCGGAACCAAAGGTGGGAATGGAATTAAAGCTGGATTTTTATTGGAATGACCTTTTTCAAACAAAAGGAACCGGACAGCAGACGTTTCAGCTTTCCGGATATTTTACAGAATATCAGAATCAGGGGGCAAGTTCTTCCATTGCATTTTTGTCTGAGAAGAAACTGAAAGAAAGCGGAACTGGATGGGACCCCTGCAGGATACTGGTGAAACCGGAAAAGGATTCTGTCAGTGGCATACAGATGGAACAGCAATTGCAGGAAGATGTCCGGTTGGAGGAAGGACAGAGGATCGTCAGCATGGATTCGGCTGCATACCGGGCAGTAGAAGGAATGCTGGGAAGCTATGGATTTGCAGCCTTGTTCTCTTTCCTGATTCTGCTGTGTATGTTTTTGTTCATTTATAATATTTTGAATTTATCATTAGGAAAAGATTTACAGCAATATGGTCTGATGGAGGTAGTAGGGGTACAGCAGCATCAGATTATACAAATGATATTCCGGCAGATGATGGAAGTTGTCTTGAAGGGAAGCCTTGCAGGCATTGCCATAGGCAGTCTGGTGGTACTTGGAATCCTGCCCTCTGTCATTGGAAAATTGTATTTTGGACAGGCAGAAGAACTGGAGGGGATTTCATTCTATCAGCCAGGATTCTTTTTGATAGCCATTCTTCCGGTGGCAGTGACTTTGGGTGTTGTGATACTTCTGATAAAGCAAAAAATCAAAGTTCTGAGTCCTCTGGAGTGTATGAACTATGGAACTGGGACTGTTGCAGAGAAGAAACAAACAAAGAAAAAGAAAGCAGTTTTCCAAAGTTTTGGAAACAAGCCGGAAGTTTATCTGGCCAGGAGATATTTGTTTTACAATAAAAAGGCTTTTTTCATCACCATGATTTCTCTGACTATAGGTTGCGGCTTAGCGCTTGGATCTTCGGTGATTGTAAAGGGAGTAGATCTGCAAAACCAGTTTATGAAAGAACCTGATTTTCAAATCCGCATCACACAGGAAGCCTGCAGAACACTGATGGAAACCTCCCCGGAGACAGAAAATATGGTCTTTTTCCCGAAAGAATTCTTGGAGAACATCAAGCAGACTGCCGGAAACAGCCTGCAGGATGAAACAAAGATCCAGGGATTTTACCCTATTATCGGGAAACAAGGTCGGGATAGCATCAAGTTATTAAATGACGGGGAAACTGTTCCGACTGTGATCCAAAAAATTTCTTCTTCTGAAAAAGAAAAACTGCAGGAATTTTTGGAAGAGCAGGAGATAACAACAGACTGGAAAACATTTTCACATGAAAATGGAACGATTCTCCTCCATGATCACAGAGTATCAGAATATGCAGAAGAGCGGGCATTGGAGCAGCTTGGAACCCCGATAGAAGTGTATGACCTGGTTCCGGTAGGAACGGATATGTCCGACCTGCTTCCAGAGACACTGGTAAATTGTGGATATCTGGATATTACAAAGGAAGGATTTCCGGAATTAGAGTTGTGCTGGGATGGCAGAAATACCAATCTTCTTGTAACAGAGGAAACCTTTGAAACCCTGTCAGAGCATCTGACCCCACAGACCTTTGAAATGAGCTTTTCGGTAGCAAAGGAACAGGAATCGGGCTGCAAAAACAGGTTAAAGGGAATGATTCAAACAGAAAATATGGAAATTCAGTCTGAAAACGGATATGCGGGGCAATTAAATTTATTCCAGATGGAGAGTCGGTCAGACCTTTTATTAAAAGAACAGGAGTATATTCAGACCAGCAGGCTGTTGCTTCTGGGAATCAGCGGATGCCTGATTTTTATCGGGATTATGAATTTTTTAAATGTAAGGGTAACGGATATGTTACTTCGGAAAAAAGAATGTGCCATTATGAATCGTGTGGGAATGACCAGAAAGCAGTTGCAGCGGATGTTCCTTGTGGAAGGAATGTTTACCTGGCTGTTGCTGAGTGTTCTTCTGGTAACAACGGGAACGCTGTTGATAGGCGGGATTGGATGGTACATGAAAACAAAGATTTCTTATTTTGTATTCTATTATCCGCTGAAAGAAATGGCAGGAATGTTGCTGTTGTTACTGGCAGTCAGTCTGGTAACTCCAGGAATCCTATATCGAAGAGTTCTTGTGAAAAATAAATAGCAAAAAATGAAATGTCCGAGATTTGTAACAATTCAGGCTGAAATTCCTTGAATTTTGTTCTTTTCTCGGACATTTCTGTGACATTTGTATTTTATAATAGAGTCATCACAAAGAAAGGCAGAAAGGAGCTTATAGAATATGAGTATTTTACAGACAATCGATTTAAAAAAATATTATGGTACAGAACCGAATATTACAAAGGCACTGGATGGTGTGAATTTTTCGGTGGAAGAAGGTGAATTTGTAGCGGTAGTAGGCACTTCGGGTTCCGGAAAATCCACGATGCTTCATATGATGGGAGGTCTGGACACTCCTACCAGCGGAAGAGTTATTGTACGGGGAGAAGAACTGGCAAAGAAAAACGATGAAGAGCTGACGATTTTCAGGAGAAGAAATATTGGTTTCATTTTCCAAAATTATAATCTGGTTCCGATTTTGAATGTTTATGAGAATATTGTCCTTCCGGTAGAACTGGACGGGGATACGGTAGATCAGGGATTTATGGACGAGGTGGTTCATATGCTGGCGCTGGAAGATAAGCTAAAGAATATGCCGAATAACCTCTCAGGAGGACAGCAGCAGAGAGTTGCGATTGCAAGGGCTTTGGTTGCAAAACCTGCGATTGTGCTTGCCGATGAACCTACAGGGAACCTCGACTCGAAAACCAGTGCAGATGTTATGGGATTGATCAAACGGACCAGTTATGAGTTTCACCAGACGGTGGTAATGATTACACATAACAATGAGATCGCCCGACTTGCAGACCGGATTGTCCGGATTGAGGATGGCAGGATCGTGGAATAAGGAGGTGGCAGGCTATGACTTGGCCTTTTGAAAATAATACAAACGGAATTGTCAAGAATCTGGCGAAGAGAAATTTAAAAAGCGAAAAACGAAGAAATGTTATGGTAATAGTATCGGTAGTTTTATCTGCTTTTTTAATCAGTCTTTCCGGTTTGACTGGAGTTTCATTGATGCAAACAGAAAAGAAGAAAGTGATCGATACTTACGAAGCAACTTATGTACAGGTTGATGAAACGCATATAGAAGAGTTAAGAGAAGTGTCGGAATTTGCACGTGTGGGAGAATACTATAGGTACGGAGAGGAAGTTTTTGCACAGGGATTTAAAGGATTCTTTGCTTATACGGATAAAGAAACCCTGTATATGGCACGTTCCCAAATGAATTTGGCAGATGGAGACTTACCGGAAGAGAAAAATGAGATTGCGGTAAGTAAAGAATGGCTTTCAAAATTCTTCCCTGACTGTCATATCGGTGATTCGGTTACCTTGGATACGGAAAGTTTTTCAGGTGAATATACTATTTCAGGCATCTTAGATACAACAGGGCAAGAGAAGCAAAATATGTACTCTTTTCTGATCTCCAAAGAAATGCTAAAGCAGTGTACGAAGTATGAACCTGACGGATACTTTGCCTATGTACATCTGAAGCATGTAGATCAGTTAGACGGAGAACTTATCAAAGCTGACGTTCAGAAGATCAAAGAGGAGTTGCAGATACCCGGAGTCGGATTTCATGATGCGTACTTCCGTTATATTGACGGAGACATTTCCATGGAGAATGTTTTGCTGCTTATGGCTTTTGCAGGTATTGTTTTGGTAGGTGGCTGTGTTGTAATTCAAAGTATTTTCCGTATTTCCATTATTGATAAAATAAAAAGCTATGGTCAGCTCCGGACTGTTGGTGCTACCAAAAAGCAGATTATGCGTATTGTAAAAAAAGAGGGACACTCTTTAGGATGGAAGGGTATGTCTATCGGGATTTTACTTGGTTTAGGAGTGACACTTTTGTTATTTCCCAAAGGTTTTTCTCTTTCAGGATATCTTATCGTGATGGGATGTACAGTATTGATCTGCTGGATCATGATTTGTCTGTCTATCCGAAAACCTGTGAAATTAGCCGCAAATATCTCACCAGTTGAAGCAGTTCGTTTTACTTCTCTTCAAAAGAAGATCATGGAATCGGGATCTCTGAAAATGATCTGCCCCGCATCTTTGAAAAAGGGTTTACCGGCCAGAATGGTCGTATCCGGCAAAACGCAACCGGTATAGGGCTTTATCTTTGTAAAAGACTTTGTGATAAGCTGGGAATTGGAATTGCCGCCCAGTCAGGAGAGACAGGAACGACGATGAGCCTGTCCTTTCAAATCAATCATTTTATTCATCAGGTGCAGGGCTGAGAAAAGCCCTGCATTTCTTACATTTTTGTTAGAATTTTGTTAGAAAACTTGATACAAACACAGGCAGAAATCCGTTACAATCAGAATATCAAAAGACGAGGTGAAGTATCATGAAAGAAATTTTAAAGTTAGACCATATTCAAAAATTTTATGGAAATGAAGGCAATGTAACAAAAGCGATTCAGGATATTGATTTTTCAGTGCAGGAAGGTGAGTTTTTAGGTATTATGGGGGCGTCAGGATCGGGAAAAACAACGATGCTGAACTGCATTTCTACCATAGATACGGTAAGCGCAGGGCATATTTATTTGGATGGTACAGATGTAACGGAGATAAAAGAAAAGGCGATTGCAAAGTTTCGGAGAGAAAATCTGGGATTTATTTTTCAAGATTTTAACCTGCTGGATACTTTAACCATTAGTGAGAATATTGCCCTGGCTCTGACGATTAACTATATTCCGGTCAGGGAAATCTATTTCCAGTAGTTATTATAACCCGGATATAGGCAGCGAGTATGATTTTACCCTGTTAAGTGACGGAATGAAAATTGCAATCTGCATGATAACATTGCTGTTGCTATTTTTGATACGGTTCGTCAATCATTATATGCTCCGGCGAAAGCAAAAAGAGTTTGCTGTCCAGTCCATTATGGGAATGGAACAAAAAACTATTGGCAGGATTTTCTTTGCAGAAACACTGATTATGGGTATATTTTCCATTTTGATTGGTATTTTTTTCGGTGTATTTTGCTCTCAATTTATTACCGCAATGCTCCTTACTGCTTATGGAAAGTCTTACGAAATCTCATGGACATTATTCCCGGATACCGTTTTGCTGACAGTGGTATTTTTTGTGGCAAGTTTTTTTGTGGTAGGAATTTTCAATACCCGTACCATTCAGAAAACAAAAATTATTGATATGCTTTCCGCAGAGAAAGAGAACGAACCAGAGCTAAAAAAGAGCCGCTTCATTTCTGTTGTAGTAGTCCTTTTTGAGGTATTTACCGTATGGGGATTGATGACAGGAATACAAAAGGTCTGGCTTTATTATGACACCCGCTATGCGCTTCCGGTGCAGCTTATGTTTTGGGGAAATACTCTTTTTCCGTTGCTTACTTTGCTGTGGTCGATATTTTGCATAATCAGAAAGAAAAAAAGAGAATGTTTCATTGCTGGTTTGCTGATATGTTCTGTATGGAACGCTTTTACAGCAGCCAGCGTTGCAGCATTAACAAATAAATATTATCTGCCTTTAGGTGGTGGAACGCTCAATCAATATTTGCTTTTTGTCTTGATCGACTTACTTTTCTTCATTTGTGCCTTCATTTATCTTACCAGTGGTTTGATTGTAGCATGGAAAGAGAAATCACCGGAACATCGATACCATGGGGAAGCACTTTTCTTTTTCGGACAGATTACCTCAAAGCTGAATACGACCAGCAAGACTATGGCAGTCATTTGTATCACTTTGGTATTAGCAATTTTCATGTTCGTTGCAGCCCCTATTTTGACGGGCTGGTCGTCTGGTTATTTGGATATACGTTCTATGTATGATGTGCAGGTATATTCGCGATACAATGATGTTTATGGAGAAGAAAATCTGCCACAGGACAGTTATGAAATCATTACTGATTTTCTGACAGAACATAAAATAGATACAGATTATGATTGCACTTTCAATCTATATATGCCAGAGAAGGACGATTTTCACAACAGACAGAAATATGATTTTCCGATTGCAGCAATTTCTTTAAGTAATTATAACATCATACGGGAAATGCTGGGTTACGAACAGATTTCTCTGGGAGAAGATGAATTTACAACACAATGGAAAACAATTGCCACCGCGGAAGAACGGGATAGCTTTTTGAAAGAGCATGCCAGCATTATGACAGATGCAGGAGAATTGACTCTTTCCGGGCAGTCCTATTATGAGGAAGCAATCGGAGAAACAGCGTACAATTCCTATACAGATATACTCTATGTACTTCCAGACAGTATTTGTGAAAAGCTGTTGCCAGTAATAAAAAACCGCTATATCACAACAGAAGAAAACATCTCCTATGAAAATGCAAGGGAACTGGAAAAACTTTTTACAGAAGAATACCCAGAGCAAGCAGAAAGCGGCGTTATGTATGGAATACGGTTCAGTACATTACAGACGAACAGTACAATAGCAAATAATTTTGTTTTGCAGGCTGCAATGCTTTATGGTGCTGTTGTATTGATGATTATATGTCTTACCGTACTTTCTTTGCAACAACTCTTAGACGCAGGACAATATAAATATCGCTTCTCTGTACTCCGAAAATTAGGTGTAGAAGAAAAGCATATCGGAAAACTGATCTTGCAACAATTAAGCGTTTGGTTTGGGCTTCCAATTATCACAGCAATCATTGTAGCTGCTGTTGTAATAACTTACTTTATCCAAACTATTTCAGCAGAAATTTCAGCCTACATTGGGTTTGGTGCATTGATGTTACAGATAGGAGCAATAGTAGGGATTTTGGTAACCTTGTTGATCTGCTATTTCACCAGCACTTGGATATTATTCCGAAAGTCCATTTCAGAAAGGTAGGGGAAACATAATGTATATTAAGCTTGCAATACAAAATATGAAAAAAAGCATACGAAATTATGTGATCTATTTTGTTACCATTACTTTGACTGCTGCTATGATGTATTCCTTTCTAGCGCTTGGATTTTCAAAAGAGGTTCTCACTATGTCTGAAAATATGTCCATGCTGACATCAGGTATATTGGGAATGTCTGTTCTTGTAGCATTGATTGCATCTTTTGTAATCAGCTATGCAATACGCTTTATGCTGGAAGAACGAAAAAAGGAATTTGCCACCTATGAGTTATTGGGTATGGAAACTTCAAATATTCAAAAACTGTTTTTTATTGAAAATGGTGTGATTGGAATGGCTGCATTTTGTATAGGAACTTTTTTGGGAGTTGGACTTTCCGGAGTGCTGGTGCAGATCATCAATCATATTTTTGAGATGCCACATGCCTATCGTATTTCTTTTTCCATAAAGGCTTTTGCAACAGCTTTTATATTTTTTATGTTCATGTACGGTATCGGAATATTACGTGCGGCAAAGGTGATCCGCAGACGTAAAATTGTAGATATGCTCTATGATCATCAGAAAAACGAAAACGGAAAGAAGCATTCCTTAAGATTGCATATTACGCTGATTATTTTATCCATCTTATGTATCTTTACCGGAGGCTGTTGCTTGGCAAAAGGATTATCAGTTCAAACCAATGTATTCTATGTTTGGATGACTGGCGCTGTGATTTTGACAGCAACAGGAATATACGAAATGTATCGTAATTTACCAATTTTGCTGTTAAGACTTTTGAATAAAAGTAAGCGCAGAAAATATAAGGACATCAACTTGTTTTATTACGGACAAATTGGAAGAAAAGTAGATTCTGCAGGAAAGCTTATGGCAGTTATCGCAATCCTTTTAACGGTATCTTTAAGTACGATGTTTGCAGGTCTTTCTATGGGAGCAGGATATAAGGCGAATATGGAGGCGTATTATCCGTATGATGCGGGAGTTGCCCTGGATGCTCCGCTGACGAAAAAATCCATGGAGCCAATGATAGAATTTACCAGACAGCAATGTAAGGTAGAAGATGAACTGATTTATTATCTTTATGGAACAGATACGTATCCGGTGGAAGCTCTAGCCTTGTCCGATTATAATCATTTACGTTGTATGCTTGGATTAAAACCTGTAAGCCTGTCTGCAAATGAATTTTTCATTCACTGTGATACATGGAATTATGTAGAGAAGATTCGAAAAGCGTTAGAGCAGAAAAGCAAAATTACATTGGCCGGAAATGTTCTTGAAATTGCAGAAACGGCAATTCATACAGAACCCATGGAACAATATCAAATGGCAGGTACAAGAGGATATGCTCTGGTAGTACCTGATCAAGTGGCAAACCAGCTTTCCGGTGAAAAAATTCGTTTAGTTATGAAATTGAAAAATGGAGGATATCCGGAGTTAAAACACGAATTGAAGAAGTTTTTGCATGACCCGAATGCATGGATGCCGGAGCTTCAAGATGGAAAAAGTTTACCAGAACAGGTAACCATGGGAGTAACTGTAAAGGCATGGGGCGTTGAAAACTCTTTAACCGGATTTGCGGCAATTTCTTTTTGTGGCTTATATTTAAGCATTATTTTTATTATTTTATCTTCTACGATATTAGTTTTTGAACAACTTTCAAAAATAAACTACAATCGATGCAATTATCAGATCTTGGATAAAATGGGAGTGACACAAAAAACAAGAAGATGCCTTATAAAAAAAGAAGTAGGGATTCTGTTTTTCATTCCGGCGATTCTTCCAATGATTATGATGATATTTTTGATTGCAGGAGCAAATCAAGTATTTGGAGAAGCAATTTTGCAGGAAAATCTATTCTTGACCTATGGAATCGTTACATTGACAGTATTTAGCGGGATTTATTTGCTGTATTATTGGGCTACAACCTCCGTTTTTCAGTATGCTGTCTTAAAAAAGGAATTGTAATTGGAAATATCATGTATACAAAAGCAAGACTGACAGATGAAAAAGGAATACCGTCCAAGTCAGGATGAATTTTACATTATGAGCCATGCCTTTCTCGGGGAATAATTAGAACCGGTGGGGATAAAATGATTACCCCACCGAGTGCATCTGTCCGTCTTCTGTTACAAAAATCGCACGGACCCCGTCCAGAGATTCGATCAACCGGCTTCCTTTCTCAAGTCCCAGAGCAAAACAGGTTGTGCTCAGCGCATCTCCATCTACAGATTTCTCAGAAAGAATGGTAACTTGCTGCAGGCCATTCTCATAAGGATATCCGGTTGTGGGATCCAATAAGTGATGATAAAGGATTCCATTTTTTTTGAAATACCGTTCATAGGTTCCCGAAGAGACGACCGATTGATCCACAAGATCCAGGCTGGTGAGTACTTCATTTTGTTCTGCAAAGGGTTTTTGTACACCGATTTTAAATGGGGCGCCGTTCGGTTTTTTGCCGATGGCAAGCGTATTGCCGCCAAGGGAGATCAATCCATGCTCGATTCCGGCTTCTTCCAGACAGATTTTGAGCTGATCGGCAATATAACCTTTTGCAATCGCTCCCAGATCAATGGCAGCTCTTTTATCCAGAAGCTGTACGGTATTTCCGCTTACTTTTACCTTCTGATAGTTGACATGACTTTTTGCTTCTTCAATCGCGGCAGGAGAGGGAATCTGTCCGTCATTGTGACCAAAATTCCAAAGGATACTGAGTGGAGCAATGGTAATATCGAATGCTCCATCTGACAATGTTCCATAGTCCAGTCCGATCCGGATCAGCTCTGCTGTTTCAGGATCAACAGTCACAGGCGCTCCGTTTGCCTGATTGATGCGGGAAACATCGCTTGTCTCAATGGTGCGGCTGAACAGATTTTCATAGTGTTGGCAAAGCGCTTCACATTTTTGGAAAACAGAATCATCTTCTGCGCCCCAGATCTGAATGTTGACAATGGTATCAAAATACATTCCATTCATCTGAAGGGGCTCGGCAGAGGACTGACATCCGGTCAGAAAAAGCAGAAAAAATAAGAGCAGGGCTGCCAATCGCCCTGTTTTTTTGAATGATTGATTCATAAAAGGATCTCCTTTGGTTCATGTTGGGCTCATTATAACGAAAATTTTTCCAAAATACAAGAAAGTATGTACACTTGACTTTTTAAAAAGAGAGCACTATACTACCTTTTAACTGTGGGGGAAACCAAGAGATGATGAGGTGAAAGAAGTGAAAAAACATGGAGCAAAAGAAAGAGGGAAAAGAATACGATGGGGAAGGATCGGTCTTTTGATCATTCTGATTTACATCGGGGCGCTGACCATTCCCTATATTCAGCATAAAAAGGTGTCTGATTCTTATAAAAAGCAGTTTGATCCCAAAGACTGTTATGCACAGGAGCCGGGAAGTGAGCGGGCAGCATACATTACAGATAATACAGAAGCTTTAACTTATCGTCTGAAAATGATTCGGGAAGCCAAAGAAGAGGTGATCGTATCGACCTTTGATTTCAACGCAGATACGGGTGGGAAAGATGTGATGAGTGCGCTGATGGAAGCAGGAAACAGGGGCGTCAGAGTCCGCCTGATCGTAGATGGAGTCAGTGGATTTTTAGATATGTGGGGAGATCCTTATTTTCAGGCGCTTGCTGCAACAGAAAATGTGGAAATTAAAATCTATAATCCGATCAATCTGCTCAAACCGTGGACCATGCAGGCAAGACTCCATGATAAATATGTGATTTCGGATGACTCTATGTATCTTTTGGGCGGTCGGAATACAACCAATCTGTTTCTTGGGAATTACGCAAAACATCAGAATATTGACAAAGAAATTTTTATTTATGAAAAACATCAGAAGAAGGGTTCTTCTCTGGAACAGTTAAAAGCATATTTTGAAAGGGTGTGGGCACTTTCAGACAGCAAAAATTATCGCTGCAAAAAAGTCACGGACAAAGTAGAAAAAAGCAGGCAGGAATTGAAAGAAAGATATCCGGAATTAGAAAATATGTATCCGGAAATTTTAGAAGTCTGGAACTGGGAAGAGCGTACGGTTGCGACCAATCAGGTGACCCTTCTTTCCAATCCGGTCGAAGCTGAAAACAAAGCCCCTCATATGTGGTATTCGATCAGTCAGCTTCTGCAGAGCGGCCAAGAGGCGGTTATCTGCACCCCATATATCATTTGTGGAAAAGAAATGTACGCAGATCTGAAGCAGATCTGTGACAATGGAACGACAGTAGAGATCATCACAAATGATGTATCCAGCGGAGCGAATCCCTGGGGATGCACGGATTATTTGAATCAGAAAGAAAAAATCTGGGCAACTGGCGTTCAGGTACATGAATATCTGGGACCGCACTCCAATCACACGAAATCTGTTCTGATCGATGACAGACTTTGCATTGTTGGTTCTTATAATCTGGATATGCGCAGTACATATCAGGATACGGAACTGATGCTTGCCATTGACTCGGAAGATCTGGCGGCAGAACTGCGGGAAGAAATCGATCGGGATAAGACATACAGCCGGACGATGACAGACAGTGGGGAGTATCAATATGAAGAAAACTATCACCACAGAGAAATGTCAACAGGAAAGAAGCTGTTTTATGCACTCCTTCGGGTGATCACTATTCCAATCCGGAGATTTTTATAATATTTTTTATGAAACCGAACGTATGGTCGAATGTGTGGTTGCATTTCAAGAGGGCGTGTGTTATGATAAGACTCTGAAAGGATACAAGATATGAAAAAGAGAGATTATCTGTTGATCGGAGCGGTGATCCTGATTGCTGTTCTTTTGAGTGGGATTCTCTGGATGACAGCACAAAAAGGGCAGAAGGTAGTTGTGACAGTCGAGGGAGAGGCCTGTGGGAGTTACTCTCTGAAGAAAGACCGGACAGTCGAGATTGGGAATGGCAATCGTCTGCGCATTCAGAATGGAAAAGCAAGGATGGAGTGGGCCAGCTGTCCGGATCAGCTGTGCGTCCATCAAAAGGCCATATCGAAAGCCGGAGAAAGTATCATCTGTCTTCCACACAGGGTAGTGATCAGTGTGGATGGGGATGAAAAGAGCGAACTGGACAGTATTGTGAATTGATGACAGCAGACTTTGGGAGGCTGCAGACATAGGAGTGCAGATGAAGAACAGAACAGCATATTTTGGAGTGTTTACCGCCTTGGCGCTGATCCTCAGTTATGTGGAGACGCTGATCCCCATTTCTTTTGGGGTTCCCGGGATCAAGCTTGGTCTGGCCAACCTGGTGATCGTGATCGTTTTATATACATATGGAGGACGGGAAGCATTGCTTTTATCTGTAACCAGGATTTTACTGTCCGGTTTTTTATTTGGCAGCTTAAGCATGATCTTCTACAGTCTGGCCGGCGGAGTGCTCAGTCTGGCAGTAATGGTATTTCTGCGCAGACTTGGCGGCTTCAGTGTTCAGGGGATCAGTATGGCAGGAGGCGTCTTTCACAATATCGGTCAGCTGCTTTTGGCGATGGTTGTGGTGGAGACTTATCAGGTGGGATATTACGTGCCGGTACTGTTGATATCCGGGTTGGTTACAGGGTTGGTGATCGGAGTGATATCCGGTGAAGTGTTAAAGAGAACGACATTTTTGAAAAAGCAAGAAGAAAAGGAAAAGAGAGTATGATTTCATATATTAGAGGTGAACTGGCTGCCATAGAGCGGGATAAGGCCATTGTAGATGTACAGGGCGTAGGGTATGGGATTTATATGCCAGAGCAGTCCTTAGGTCTTTTGGGACCGACAGGATGCGAGGTAAAGATCCATACTTATCTCAATGTACGGGAAGATGCCATGCAGTTGTTCGGATTTCTGACGCGGGATGATCTGGAGGTATTCCGCCTGGTCATTGGTGTGAGTGGGATCGGACCCAAGGGAGGCCTGAACATTTTATCCTGTCTCTCTGCGGATGAATTGAAATTTGCCGTGCTTTCCGGGGATGCAAAGGCGATCTGTGCAGCGCCAGGTATCGGAAAGAAGACAGCAGAAAAGCTGATTATTGAATTAAAAGATAAATTAGATCTGGAAGATATGTTGGAGCCACGGACTGCAGCGGCAGCAGAACTTCCATCCGGTGGACAAAGCAGTGATGTCCAGGCAGAAGTGGTCCAGGCTCTGGTTGCACTGGGATACGGAAGCGCTGAGAGTTTAAAAGCAGTCCGTCAGGTAGGGGCAGATCGTACTTCTGTGGAAGATGTACTCAAAGAAGCCCTGAAAAAAATGTTGTAAATATTATAGAGGAAACATATGGGAAGACGAATTATCACAACGGAGAATCTGGAAGAAGATGCGAAAATAGAAAATCATCTGCGGCCTCAGCTTCTGGCAGACTACATTGGTCAGGAGAAGGCGAAAAAGATGCTGGAAGTGTACATCCGGGCAGCGAAAGAAAGAGAGGAAGCGTTGGATCATGTTCTGTTCTACGGTCCTCCAGGACTTGGAAAGACGACCCTTGCCGGGATCATTGCCAATGAGATGGGAGTCAATCTCAAGGTAACTTCCGGACCGGCTATTGAGAAGCCCGGAGAGATGGCGGCGATCTTAAATAATCTGCAGGAACACGATGTATTGTTTGTGGATGAGATCCACCGACTGAACCGACAGGTAGAAGAGGTGCTGTATCCTGCCATGGAAGATTATGCCATTGATATCATGATCGGAAAAGGCGCAACGGCACGTTCCATTCGCCTGGATCTGCCGAAATTCACTCTGGTCGGCGCTACGACAAGAGCGGGGATGCTGACAGCGCCTCTGCGGGATCGGTTTGGAGTGGTAAACCGACTGGAGTTTTATACAGAAGAAGAGCTGGTGACGATCATCCAGCGTTCAGCAGGGGTGTTGAATGTGGAGATTGACACAAAGGGAGCGCTGGAACTGGCGAAGCGATCCAGAGGAACGCCTCGTCTGGCCAACCGTCTGTTAAAGCGAGTGCGTGATTTCGCGCAGGTGAAGTATGACGGAGTGATCACAGAAGAAGTGGCGAATTACGCACTGGATCTTCTGGATGTGGACCGATATGGACTGGATCACGGAGATCGGACCATTTTACAGGTGATGATCGAAAAGTTCCAGGGCGGCCCGGTGGGGCTGGATACACTGGCGGCCAGTATTTCGGAAGATGCCGGAACGCTGGAAGATGTGTATGAGCCATATCTTTTGAAGTGCGGCTTTATCCAGCGGACACCAAGAGGAAGAGTCGTCACGGATCTGGCATACCGTCATTTGGGGATCCTGCCTCCGGTGTAGAAACTTCAAAAAACAGTTGGTTTTTATTTGAAGATAGTTTATAATAACAAATAAGAAATGCCAAGGAGGATGCTATGAGTTCAGCAAAACATGTTACAGAAGTCTTGATCGGAGGAAAAGTTTATACATTGAGTGGATTTGAGGGTGAGGAGTATCTGCAGAAAGTATCTTCCTATCTGAACCATAAGATAACCGAGTGTGCCAACAGCGAAGGTTACCGCAGACAGAGTGCAGATACCAGAAATGTGCTCCTGGCGCTGAATATCGCCGATGATTATTTTAAGGCGAAGAAACAGGGAGATTCACTGGAGAGTGACATCGAACTGAAAGATAAAGAGATGTATGACTTAAAGCATGAGTTGATTTCCGTACAGATCAAACTTGAGAATGCGGAAAAAGAGCTTGCCAAGATGAAAGAGGAAAATAACGATCTGCAGATGCAGATTGTGAAACTGGAAACAGAGATGAAGAACCGCAGAAAGTAAAAAATGAGGGTGCCCAAGAGACTGCAGAAGCAAGCAGCTTTTGTTCCGCCCTCTTTTTATGTTGAGAAAAAAGGAGTCATTCGTGATAGAAAAAAAGATAAAAAAACCACAGGTAGAGATTTTGGCTCCAGCCGGCTCGTATGAGAGTTTTCTGGCTGCGATCCACGCAGGAGCAGATGCAGTCTATGCCGGAGGGGCAAGGTTTGGAGCCCGCGCATTTGCGGATAATTTTACAGAGGAATCCTTAAAAGAGGCGATAGATTATGCACATCTGCATGGCAGAAAGGTATACCTGACAGTCAATACTTTGCTGAAAGACCATGAGATCGCGACCTTGCATGATTACCTGGAGCCTTTGTATGTACATGGTCTGGATGCAGTGATCGTACAGGATATGGGAGTACTGAAGCTGGTGCGTCATGATTTTCCGGACTTGGAGATCCATGCGAGTACACAGATGTCAACCGTTCATGCAAAAGGGGCAGAATTCTTAAAGCGGCAGGGTGTGAGCAGAGTTGTTCCGGCACGGGAGATTTCGCTCAAAGAGATCCGAAAGATGTATGAGACGACAGGAATGGAGATCGAATGTTTTGTCCACGGAGCGCTATGTTATTGTTATTCCGGACAATGCCTGCTCAGCAGCCTGATCGGCGGACGAAGCGGCAATCGGGGACAGTGTGCGCAGCCATGCCGCCTTCCGTACAGTGTGGATGGGAGTGACAAGAAAGAATATTTGTTAAGTCCAAAGGATATTTGTACATTGGATCTGATCCCGGATCTGATCGAAGCTGGCGTGTATTCCTTTAAGATTGAGGGCAGGATGAAGCGGCCGGAATATGTGGCTGCAGTGACTTCTATTTACCGGAAGTATACGGATCTGTATCTGGAGAAAGGGCGACAGGGATATCATGTAGATGCTGCTGACCGGAAGGCGTTATTGGATCTTTATAACCGGGGCGGATTCAGTCAGGGATATTATCAGGAGAGAAACGGCCGGGATATGATCGCAGTCTCCCGTCCGAATCATGCAGGGGTTCCTGCGGCACGTGTGTTGTCTCAAAAGGGAAGAGAGCTGACGATCGAGACGCTGACCGAGATCCATAAAGGAGATCTCCTGGAGTTAAATCTGCAGAAAGAACATTATACCTTTGGAAAAGAACTTCCAAAAGGAGCCCGGACCATGATCCTGGTGCCCAAAAAGGAACGGTATCAAACCGGACAGACTTTAAACCGGATCCGCAATCAGAAATTGATGACGGAAATGACGGAGACTTATCTGGAAGGCTCAGTCAAAGAGAAAATCTCCGGTTATTTACGAGCAGCGGTGGGAGAGAAAGCCATGCTGAGCGTGTGGACAGAACAGGCAAATGTTACGGTTTTCAGTGAGCAGATGGTACAGCAGGCGCAGAACCAGCCCATGGAAGAGGCACGGATCCAAAAACAGATCTGCAAAACCGGAAATACCGCATTTGTATTTGAACAGCTTCAGATCGATCTGGAGGGGGATGTATTTCTGCCGATGCAGCAGCTCAATGAATTAAGAAGACAGGCTTTAGAAGCGCTGGAAGCAGAGATCTGCCGCCAGTTCCGCAGGAAAGGACATGTACAGCCGCTCTCGAAACCCGAGGTGCGATCGAACGAACAGACTGCTCCGAAACTCAGCGTTCTGGCAGAGACGCCAGAGCAGCTTTTGGCTGTGTTGGAATATGAAGAGGTGGACCGGATTTATGTGGACAGCAATCTGGCACCGGATCTTCTGGAGGACACATTTGTGACTTCATTTCTTGAAAAAACGGCAAAGCATCCGGCAAAGATTTTTCTGGCCATGCCGCATATTTTCCGGGAAGATGCGGTACAGAAGTTTGAAAAGAACTATGAAAACGTACGGAGACTGGCACGGGATGGGGTGCTGGTCCGAAACAGTGAAAGCTTTGAGTTTTTAAAGCAGCATGGATTTGACAGACCGGTTATCCTGGATCACAATCTGTATGTTTTTAATCGATATGCACAGCAGTTCTGGAAAGAAAATGGAGCAGAGTCTTTTACCGCTCCGTTGGAATTGAATGCCGGGGAGCTGGAAGAGCTGGGACTGACGGAAAGCGAATTGCTGGTTTATGGCAGGATTCCGGTCATGGTTTCCGCCCAGTGCGTGGTAAAGACTGCCAAAGGCTGTACCCACCGTCCGGTGACCACACTTTTGACGGACCGGAGAGGCAAGAAATTTCCGGTAAAAAATCATTGCGGATTTTGTTATAATGTGGTCTATAATTCGACACCGCTGTCCTTGTTTGGAGAGCAGGAAGCGTGGATGAGAATGCAGCCGAAAAGCGTCCGGGTGCAGTTTTCTGCCGAAGATGCAAAAACAACAAAGCAGGTTTTGGAAGCGTCACTGCGTCTCTGTGAGGGAATAACGGAGTCGGAACTGACAGGAGATGAATTTACACGCGGTCATTTCAGACGCGGAATAACGTAAAAGAAGGTGAAATTGTGGCAAATATCATTGTAGAACTATCCAAATATCTTATGATCCTTCTGATGGGAATTTACACGTTTTCGTGTTTCTCGGTGTTCGCACATTATGAAAGCGAACAGAAATGGATTTTGATCCGGCAGAATGTGCTGATGTTTTTGATTCAGCTGACTGCCTATGTGGTCATGTATTTCAAAAAAGGAGATCCAAAGATCCTGACACTGTATGCAGTCAGTGCAGGGTTTCTTCTGGCGGTGATCATTTTATACCGGCTGCTATATCCGAAAGTTTCCCGTCTGATCGTCAATAATATGTGTATGCTGTTATGCATCGGTATGATCATGCTCACCCGACTGAACCAGCCAAATGCCGTGAAACAGCTGATTTTTGCAGGTGCAGGAGTTGTGATCAGTTTATTCGTACCGGTGATCATCCGTAAGCTGAGCTGTCTGAAGGACTGGGCGTATCTCTATGCAGGGATTGGGATCGTCGCGCTGATCCTGGTGGCAGTCCTGGCAGAAGTTTCGGGCGGGGCAAAACTGGGATTTACCATTGCAGGATTCGGGATCCAGCCGTCAGAATTTGTGAAAATTTTATTTGTATTTTTTGTGGCGGCGAATCTGAACCGTTCCCTGGCGTTTAAGAATATCGTGATCACGACGGCATTGGCGGCGGCTCATGTTCTGATCCTTGTATTTTCTACGGATCTTGGAAGCGCTTTGATCCTGTTTGTTGTATATCTGGTCATGCTGTATACGGCAACCAGACAGCCTTTGTATGTGGCGGCCGGTCTTGGAGGAGGCTCTGCGGCTGCAGTGCTTGCCTATCATTTATTCGGACACATTCAGGTTCGTGTAGAAGCATGGAAAGATCCTTTTGCAACATACAATGACGGGGGATATCAGGTGGCTCAGTCTTTGTTTGCCATCGGAACCGGCAGCTGGTTCGGGATGGGATTGTTTCAGGGACTGCCGGATGAGATCCCGGTAGCGGAGACGGATTTTATCTTTTCTGCGATTTCAGAAGAGATGGGACTGATCTTTTCACTGTGTCTGATCTTGATCTGCGTCAGCTGTTACGTGATGTTTTTAAATATCGCTCTGGCGCTTCACAATCAGTTTTACAAGCTGGTAGCGCTTGGGCTTGGAACCTGCTATATTTTTCAGGTGTTTTTAAATATTGGCGGAGTGACAAAGTTTATTCCGTCTACGGGTGTGACACTTCCTCTTGTCAGTTACGGAGGCAGTTCCATCTTGAGTACCATGATCATGTTTGGAATTATCCAGGGATTGTATATTCTGAGGGAGGATGAGGAAGAGCATCTGGAAAAAAAGAGAGAACGGGAGGTAAGAAATGGGACGAAGAGAAGAACCACAAAGAAAAAAACGACAGCAAAAGAACCAGGCTTCGAAGAAGTTCCGAAACAAAGAGTTCGCTAAAATGACCTATTTGTTTGTGGCGCTGTTCCTTGCTTTGATCTCGTATATTGTGTATTTTAATGTGTTTCGGGCGAAGACCATCGTCAACAGTCCGTATAATGTCAGACAGGATGCCTTTGCAGACCGTATCATCCGGGGAAGTATTACGGACCGAAACGGAGAAGTGCTTGCCGAGACACAGGTTGGAGAAGATGGTACAGAGACCAGAGTGTATCCGTATGGAGCCGCATTTGCCCATGTGGTCGGATACAGCGATAAGAACGCCGGAAAAAGCGGGCTGGAATCGATAGAAAATTCAGAACTGCTGACCTCCAATGCATTTTTTGTGGAAAAATTTCTCAATGAATTTAAAGACGAAAAAAATCATGGAGATACGGTAGTGACGACATTGGACGCGGGACTGCAGCAGGCAGCATACAATGCCCTTGGAGAAAACAAAGGAGCGATCATGGTGATGGAGGCTTCCACCGGGAAAATCCTCGCCATGGTTTCCGGGCCTTCTTATGATCCGAATACGATTGCTCAGAATTGGGAAGCCTTAAATACAGACAGCACATACAGTCCCCTTTTAAATCGTGTCACACAGGGTGCTTATGCCCCTGGTTCTACCTTCAAAATCGTGACAGCTCTGGAATATATCAGAGAACATCCGGATTATCCAAACTACAGTTATAACTGTGAGGGTGCCATCAATTATGCAGACCTGACCATCCGGTGTTTTGACAGTACGGTACATGGTCTGGAGGATTTGCGCAGTTCCTTTGCCAATTCCTGTAACTCCTCCTTTGCCAATATCGGACTGATGCTGGATCACACCGCATACCGGGCAACGGCAGAAGAGCTTTTATTCAATAAAAAACTTCCGTCTGTACTGGATTATTCCAAAAGTTCTTTTGTGGTAGACGAGACGACCAGTGACGGAGAGATGATGATGACTGCCATGGGACAGGGAAATACCCTGGTCAGCCCTTATCATATGGCGCTGATCACTCAGGCAATCGCAAACGGCGGAACATTGATGGAACCATATCTGGTAGAGAAAGTAACCAACTATAAAGGCACTGAGATCCGAAAAAATGTACCAAAAAGTTATAAAAAGCTGATGAGTTCACAAGAGGCTTCACAGCTGAAAGATTATATGCGCGCAGTGGTGGAAGAAGGAACAGCCACCATGCTTTCCGGTCAGTCCTATACCGCTGCCGGAAAAACAGGAACTGCAGAATACAGCATGACAGACGGAGAGAAGACTCATTCCTGGTTTGTCGGTTTTACCAACGTGGATGCTCCGGAACTGGTGATCAGTGTGATCATTGAAGGATATGACGGAAATGCCGGCGCCAAGGCGGTTCCGATCGCAAAACAGGTGTTGGATTCTTATTATTATCAATAAGAAAGATAAAGGGGATGAAAAGGACTGCATGAACATGGAATTTTACAGAGAATTGTATGTAAGCCCTTCTCTGAAAAGCCGGGAAAAGAAGTTGAGGAGCCGGTTGGAAAAAGGGAAGTTTGGACCGGATCTGTATCTGATCGTACTGGCGCAGGGCAAACAAAATCCATTGGAGTTTTTCTCGACCATCCTGTTAAAGCAGCATGTGTTTGAAGCGACCCCTTTGTTTGTGGTAGGGATTGCAGATGGATATGCGGGCGCAGTAGATCTGGTCGAAGAGATCGTGTCGGATGTCTATCGAAAAACGCAAGATGTCAGGGTGAGAGAATTTATTGTAAATAATCAGAGACAATCTGAGGAAGGCAGTGTGTAGATGTTATGATACATATACTTCTGTTGATCTTAAAGATCATTGGCTGGATATTACTGGTAATCCTGGGAATACTGCTCTTATTGGCAGCGATCTTCCTTCTTGTGCCGATAACATATGAGGGGGAACTTCATGGCAGCGGAGAATGGAATCGGATTTCCGGTTCTTTGAAAGTTTCCTGGCTGTATTCTCTTGTAAAAGGAGAGATTTTCTATGGGGAAGGCGTTATGAATTGGAAAATTCGCCTGGCATGGAAGAAGTTCTCCTGCGAGCAGACAGAAGAAGCTGGACCGGTTGTTTTAAAAGCGGATGCGCCAAAAGATACTCAAAAGAAATCGGAAAAGCAGCAGCCAAAAGAAACGAACATTCCAAAGACAGAATCTTCTCCAGAAGGTACCGGGCAAACACAATTTCAAAAGCAGGAGCAGCCGGGTCTGGAAGAAGGGATTTCTGAAAAGATTGAGCGGATACAATGTACTTTTCGGAAAATTTGTGATATGCTCAGATCACTGGCAAAGAAAAAAGAGCGCGTGACAGAATTTCTGACCGATGAGATCCATCAGTCTGCATTTATGAAAGGGCTGGCAGAGTTGAGGCGTCTGTTTCGGTTTTTAAAACCGTCTCATTGTGAAGCGGATCTGGAATTTGGGTTTTCGGATCCTTCTGTGACAGGATATGTTCTGGCAGGGGTCAGTATGGTCTATCCTTTTGTGGGAGAGCACGTAGAGATTGCTCCGAATTTTGAGGAGCAGCTGCTGGTTGGAAGTGCTCGGATCACAGGGGAAATACGCGCCTGTTATTTTGTGATCGTGGTGTGGAATCTTTTCTGGAATAAGAACGTCCGCACGACGATTTCTCATATCAGAAAATTTCGATTTTAGCAGATTACCAGGAAAGCCAAAGGAGGAAACGGAAAATGGCAGAGAATAATAATTTTAAATCAACGGTAGAAGCATTATTTCAGGGAATGGATGGGGTGATCTCATCAAAGACAGTAGTTGGCGATGCGATCCATGTCGGGGATACCATTCTGCTTCCGCTTGTGGATGTTTCATTTGGAATCGGGGCAGGTTCTTTCCGCGCAGAAAAGCGGGAAAAAGGAATGGGTGGAATCGGAGGAAAGATTACTCCGAGCGCAGTGCTTGTGATCAAGAATGGCACTACCAAGCTGGTCAATGTGAGAAATCAGGATACGATGACCAAAATTCTGGATATGGTTCCGGATCTGGTGGATCGGTTCACAGAAAAAAAAGAAGATAAGGTGACAGAAGCAGATGTGTCCGAGATTCTGGATGAGGCAGAAAAAGCAGAAGAAAAATAAGTGCTATTTTGAAAACAACAGCATATAGATGCAGTAAAAGAACTTGGCGGATGTGATGTGTCTTTGAAACGGCTGATCGGATTTACGCTGATCTGGATCGCAGTAGGAATGTTGATCATGCTTCTGCTGTCCAGTATTCCGTGGGGAATTACCATCATTATCGCATTGTTTCTGACAGGATATTGTCTGTTTTGCAAGTAGGAGAGCAGATGTCCAAAAGAGGGCATCTGCTTTTTTAAATGCGGATATGAAAAAAAGACCTAATATTTACAAAGTAAACATCAAGTCTTTTTATTCCGTGTCGTCATATAACAGATTATGCACGCTCAACGCATCCTGATTTTAAACAAGAAGTACAAACGTACATTTTCTTAGCTCCGCCTTCTGTTTTCACTCTAACGGATTTCACATTTGATTTCCACATTTTTGGTGTTTTTCTATGAGAGTGACTTACGTTGTTTCCGAAATGAGCACTCTTTTCACAAATAGCACATTTAGCCATCATTGCACCTCCTAACAATTTGAAATAGTCTTATTCAGACTCACAACACTGTTATTTTAGCAGAAACAATATCTGAATGCAAGCTTTTTTTGAAAATCTTTTTTTGGTCCTTTTTTGCGAGCTGTCTAAAATCCAGGCATTGTAGATTTTTTTCGGAATTCCCGTTGGTTTTCGGTTCACATCAATTTCATTTCATGGTAAAATTAGGGTAACATAAAAATCACTTCATACGCCTGAACGTACAGGCAGAAAGCGGGGAATGATTATGAGCAGACGTATCATCACAATAGGAAGACAGTACGGCAGCAATGGCCGCAGAATTGCAAAGAAATTATCTGAAAAGCTGGGGATCCATTATTATGATAAAGAGCTGATCAAGCTGGCCAGCGAGCAGAATGACATCTCCTATGACGAACTGATAAAAGTGGATGAAAAGAGAGCCAATCCATGGCGCTATCCGGTGGAAGATCCGACCCAGATGGAAAGCCGTTTCCGATTTGAGCCGATGAATGACGTACTGTTTTATACACAGGCGCAGATCATCGCAAAGCTGGCAGATACGGAAGACTGTATCATCGTGGGCAGATGTGCCAATGATATTTTAAAAGCCCGTCCATCCACCAGAAGTGTCTTTATCCATGCACCGCTGGAGCACAGACTCCAGACCGTGATGGAACGCACGTCTCTGGAAGAAAAGGCAGCCCTTTCCCTGATCAAAAAAGTAGATAAGCAGCGCAAATTTTATTACAATTATTATACAGATAAGAAGTGGGAAGATATGGGACAATATGATCTGTGCATGGACAGTTCTGCCATGTCGGAGGATGAGATTTTGAATGTTTTGGCAGCACTTTATGAATCCATATTGTAAAATCTGGATAATGAGAGTATAATACGAATGTTAATTGTGCGAAAATCCATTGAGAATTGGAGGTAATATATGATGAAAGGTAGTATGAGTACAGAGCTTGGGATTATCACAATTAGCCCGGAAGTTATTGCTAAATATGCAGGCTCTGTTGCTGTAGAATGTTTTGGAATTGTAGGTATGGCCGCCGTGAACATGAAAGACGGGCTTGTTCGGCTGCTGAAAAGAGAAAGTCTGACCCATGGGATTCATGTGGATATTTCAGATGATAATATCCTGGTTCTGGATTTCCATGTGATCGTTGCATATGGAGTAAATATTCTTTCTGTTTCTGACAATCTGATGAATAATGTCAAATACAAAGTAGAAGAATTCACCGGGATGACCGTAGATAAGATCAACATCTTCGTCGAAGGTGTCAGAGTGATAGATTAAGGAGGATATTTGCTGTGGCAACAAAAACGATCAACGCAGAGCTGCTCGCAAAAATGTTTCTGGCAGGAGCAGCAAATCTTGAGGCAAAAAAAGAATTCATTAACGAACTGAATGTATTCCCGGTACCAGATGGGGATACAGGAACCAATATGACTTTGACGATCATGTCAGCTGCAAAAGAAGTCAGCGCAATGGAAAGACCAGACATGGAAACTCTGGCAAAAGCCATTTCTTCCGGTTCTTTAAGAGGTGCCAGAGGAAACTCAGGCGTGATCCTCTCCCAGCTTTTAAGAGGTTTTACCAAAGCCATCCGGGAAGAAAAAGAAGTGGATGCCATTGTCCTTGCGCAGGCATGTGAGCGTGCAAGAGCGACCGCATACAAAGCGGTCATGAAGCCAAAAGAAGGTACGATCCTGACAGTGGCAAAAGGAATCGCACAGAAAGCTGCTGAGATGGCAGAGGTAACAGACGATCTGGAAGAATTTCTTCCGGCGGTTCTGGAATATGCCAAAGAAGTTCTGGATCAGACTCCGGAGATGCTTCCGGTACTGAAAGAAGCAGGAGTTGTGGATTCCGGCGGACAGGGACTTCTGGAGGTGCTGCATGGAGCTTACGATGCATTCCTTGGAAAAGAAATCGACTACAGTGCGATCGAGGCAAGTTCCGGTACTAAGATCGTAAAAGCCGGAGCACAGGCGGAAGCGGATATCAAATTTGGATACTGTACCGAGTTTATCATTATGACAGATAAAGCATTTACAGAAGCAGATGAGATGGAGTTTAAGTCTTATCTGGAATCCATTGGAGATTCCATTGTCTGTGTGGCAGATGAAGAGATCGTCAAGATTCACGTGCACACGAATCATCCGGGACTGGCATTTGAAAAAGGACTCACGTATGGACAGCTTTCCCGAATGAAAGTAGACAATATGCGGGAAGAGCATCAGGAAAAACTGATCCGGGATGCGGAAAAGGTTGCCGCTGAGCAGGCGAAAAAAGCACCGCGTAAGCCGGTTGGTTTCATTGCAGTTTCTATTGGCGAAGGTATGAATGAAATCTTTAAAGAACTTGGTGTGGATTATCTGATCGAAGGCGGGCAGACCATGAATCCAAGTACAGAGGATATGTTGACAGCGATCGATGCAGTACATGCGGATCATATTTTCATTTTGCCGAACAATAAAAATATCGTTTTGGCTGCAAATCAGGCGCGAGATCTGACAAAAGATAAAGACATCATCGTCATTCCGACCAAGACAGTTCCACAGGGGATCACGGCAATCATCAATTACATGCCGGAAGAAGATGTGGATGCGAACATTGAGACGATGCTAGAAGAGATCAAGAATGTAAAGACCGGTCAGGTCACCTATGCAGTACGTGATACACACATTGATGACAAGGAGATTCATGAAGGAGATATCATGGGGATCGGGGATGCAGGAATCCTTTCTGTTGGCCAGTCTGTAGAACAGACGACAAAAGAAATGCTTTCTCAGCTTGTAGACGATGATACGGAACTGATTAGTTTATATTATGGTCAGGATGTTCTGGAAGAGGATGCAGAGCGTTTCGCAGGTGAGATCGAAGAGATTTATCCGGATGTGGATGTGGATTTCCACTGCGGCGGACAGCCGATTTACTATTACGTGTTATCGGTAGAATAGGAAGTTGTTTCATTTATGAGAGAATCTGAAAAAATCAGCGTCTTAAAAGGCGTAGGTGAGAAAACAGAACAGTTATTTTTTAAAGCAGGTGTCCATACCATTGGAGACCTGCTTGCATATTATCCAAGGACATATGATATTTATGAAGATCCTGTTTCCATCGGGGAAATCCAGGAGGGGAAGATCGCGACTGTGACAGGTGCGATTTTTGGAAGGATCCAGGTCAGTCCGAATCCCAAGCTGCAGATTACCACGCTGTATGTAAAGGACATGACCGGGACATTGAAGGTGATCTGGTTTCGGATGCCGTTTCTGCGCAATACGCTTGGCAGAGGTGGTGTGATCACGCTGCGGGGGCGGATTGTGCGCAAAAAGGACGGACTTGTGATGGAGCATCCGGAGATTTTCTATCCCAGTGCATCTTATGAGGAAAAGAGAAATACCATGCAGCCGGTCTATGCACTGACGGCAGGGCTGACAAACAATGCGGTGAAAAAGGCAGTGGCACAGGCGCTGCAGCAAGTGGAAGGGATGCGCGAGTTTCTTCCCGAAGAACTGATGCGTACATACGGGCTTCAGGAACTGAGGCATGCGCTGGAAGGGATTCACTTTCCCCAGACGAAAGAGGAGTTCTACGAAGCGCGAAAGCGGTTTGTGTTTGAAGAGTTTCTGATTTTTGTGCTTTCCCTTCGTATGATGAAAGAACGGGAAGACCGCGCCCGAAATCACTATACATTCTGTGAACAGCCAAAAGTAGAAGAGTTTCTTTCTGCTCTGCCTTATGAACTTACGGGCGCACAGAAAAAAGTGTGGCAGGAAATTTTAAAGGACATTTCCGGAGAATCGGTGATGTCAAGGCTGGTACAAGGTGATGTGGGATCTGGAAAAACGATTGTGGCACTTCTTGCTTTGATGTATACCGGCTTAAATGGATATCAGAGCGCGATGATGGCTCCCACAGAAGTTCTTGCCAGACAGCATTATGAGAATATTACCCGTATGTTAAGAGAATACCAGATCCCGCTGACAACGGAACTTCTGACCGGTTCTATGACAGCAAAGGCAAAGCGAGAGGCCTATGCCAGAATTGAGGCGGGAGAAGCGGATATTGTGATCGGAACCCATGCGTTGATCCAGGAAAAAGTACAGTATCAGAACCTGGCACTTGTGGTCACAGACGAACAGCATCGTTTTGGAGTCAAACAAAGAGAAACTCTGGCCGGAAAAGGGATCCTTCCTCATATTCTGGTGATGAGTGCCACTCCGATTCCACGGACACTGGCCATCATCCTCTATGGAGACCTGGATATTTCTGTGATCGATGAATTGCCGAAGAACCGGCTCCCGATCAAGAATTGTGTGGTGGATACCGGCTACCGGAATACGGCATATGCCTTTATGAAAAAGCAGGTACTTTCCGGAAGGCAATGCTATGTGATCTGCCCCATGGTAGAAGAAAGTGAAGCGCTGGAAGCAGAGAATGTAACCGATTATTCCCAGATGCTTCAGGAGGTTATGGGAGATTCCATCAAAGTCGGCTGTCTTCACGGAAAAATGAAACAGGCGCAAAAAGACGAGATCATGGAGGCTTTCGGAAAAAATGAGGTCCAGATCCTGGTGTCCACAACTGTGATCGAGGTCGGGATCGACGTCCCCAATGCCACTGTGATGATGATCGAAAATGCAGAGCGCTTTGGTCTGGCTCAGCTGCATCAGCTTCGCGGCCGGGTGGGACGCGGCAGCCATCAGTCCTACTGTATTTTTATGAGCCCATCCAAATCGAAAGAGACAAAGGAAAGACTTGAGATTCTCAACAAGTCCAATGACGGATTCTTTATCGCAGGAGAAGATTTAAGGCTTCGGGGTCCCGGAGATCTTTTTGGGATCCGGCAGAGCGGTCTGATGGATTTTAAAGTGGGAGATGTCTTCCAGGATTCTCTTATTTTAAAACAGGCGGCAGAAGCAGCAGGAACACTGCTGCAGAAAGATCCGGGATTAAAAACAGAACAAAATCGCCTTTTGGCAGACCGTCTGAAGCGTTATCTGTCAGATGTTATGTTAGAAATGACGTTGTAAAAACTGCCAGAAATTACCAGATTAAAAATCAAATTCCTCCACATACTATGGATGTAACACAGGCGAACGGAATGCAGACGCATCACAAAGGCCGCATGAACATGCAGCAAAAAGGATGCAGATGCGGTCCGATGCGTGGGTTATAAGACTACAAAAAGAGGTAACAAAAAGAAGTTACGAAAAGGAGGAAATTATCATGGCAAGTCGTTCATCTAATCGAACAGCAGTACCAGAAGCAAAGGGAGCATTGGACAAGTTTAAATACGAGGTGGCAAGCGAACTTGGAGTACCGCTGACAGACGGTTACAACGGAGACTTAACTTCCAAACAGAATGGATCTGTTGGAGGTTATATGGTAAAGAAAATGATCGAGCAGCAGGAAAAACAGATGGCAGGCAAATAAGCTGCATTTGTTTCTGAAGCGGAATCAGTCGAAAAAAAGCACTTGGGATTGACCTGAGTGCTTTTTTCTGCTAAAATTCAGCATAGTTAAGAAAATGGAGGTGCGTATGAGAGTAATCGCAGGAACTGCAAAAAGACTGCAGTTAAAAACTTTGGACGGAATGGATACCAGACCAACGACAGACCGAATCAAAGAGACACTTTTTAATATGATTGCGCCGTCTGTTTTCGGAAGCGTTTTTCTGGATCTGTTCAGCGGAAGCGGCGGAATCGGGATCGAAGCCTTAAGCCGGGGAGCCAGGGAAGCTGTTTTTGTAGAAAAAAATCCAAAAGCAATGGCATGCATCAAAGAGAATTTAAAGCATACAAAACTTGCGGAAAAAGGAATGACGCTGACCAGGGATGCTTTGAGTGCCCTGTATCAGTTAGAAGGAGAAAAGGTCTTTGACTTTGTGTTTATGGATCCTCCGTATGATCAGGAATTAGAAAAGGAAGTCCTGACCTATTTATCCGGATCGGATTTAATCTATGAAGATACACTGATCATCGTAGAAGCTTCCAGGCATACAGATTTTTCTTATCTGGAAGATTTGGGATTTGTGTTGATCAAAGAAAAAGAATACAAGACAAACAAGCATGTCTTCATCGAGAAAGCTGGAAAGGAAGAGATATGTTAAGAGCCATTTATCCGGGCAGTTTTGATCCGGTTACATACGGGCATTTGGATATCATCAGAAGATCCTGTAAAATTGTGGATGAACTGGTAGTCGGAGTGCTGAATAATAATGCGAAAATGCCGTTGTTTTCTGTCGAAGAACGTGTTAAAATGTTAAAGGAAGCGACCAAAGACCTGACAAATGTCAGAATTGTTCCATTTCATGGGCTTTTGATCGATTTCGCCCGTCAGATGGATGCATTTGTGATCATCAGAGGACTTCGGGCGATCACCGATTTTGAATATGAATTGCAGATGTCGCAGACCAACCATAAACTGGAGCCGGATCTGGAAACCATGTTTCTGACAACCAGTATCGAATATTCTTACTTAAGCTCCACAACCGTTCGGGAGATTGCCGCTTATGGGGGAGATGTTTCACAGTTTGTGCCAGAAGCGGTGGCAGAAGAGTTGGAAGCGAAGATGAAAGCAAAAAGGAGAGTGTAACTATGAGCAGCCGTATTGAGCAGATTATTGAAGAGATCGAGGAGTACATTGACAAGGATTGTAATTACCTCGCACTGTCTTCCACCAAGATTATTGTAAATAAAGAGCATCTGGATGAACTTTTAAGAGAGCTGAGAATGAAGACTCCGGATGAGATCAAAAGATATCAGAAGATCATCAGCAACCGGGACGCAATCCTGGCTGATGCAAAAGCAAAGGCAGATGCCATGATCGAAGAGGCGCAGGTTCAGACAACAGAGCTTGTCAGTGAACATGAGATCATGCAGCAGGCCTATGCACAGGCCAACGAGATCGTAACACAGGCAACCGCACAGGCGCAGGAGATCATTGACAATGCGACTATGGATGCCAATGAGATCCGCATGGGCGCGATCCAGTATACGGACGATCTGCTTGCCAACGCAGAAAGCATCATCGGACATACACTGGACAGTTATACCACGAAATATGACGGACTGATCAATTCCCTTCAGGAATGTTACGATGTGGTACGTACCAATCGTGCAGAGCTGGAATCCCCTGTGGAAGAAGAAGGACAGGATTTTTCAGGTGAAGTACAATAGATAAATAAGACTGAGCAAGCTGGTTACCACTGCGGTAGCCAGCTTTTGTAATATGTAAGGAAAGAGGGGGAATCCGGCTTTTTGTACCATACACTGGGTCTGTGCGATGGCACAGCACCCTCCGAAAGCACTCAGGGAAAGCAAAAGTGGATATTGAAACAAAAGCGGAAGGGATGTCTTTCCAAGCATTTGGATCCCATTTGTAATCTCTAACAGAGGCAGACAAATACCAATGATCGGAACATGAGGAACGAACATTTCCAACACAGAGATCATAACAGAAAAGAGCATAATATATCCGCCTACTTTTGTCAGTACTTCAAAGCTGTCCATGATACAATGGTCAAGAAGTTCCAGAGACCATCCTTGTCTTCCCTGAGAAGAAGGGGAAACCGATGGAAAATATTTTTGGCCGGATTTCAAATAGTAGTTTCGTGTAAACAGGCTGATGATGCAGGGAGCCAGAAGAAGGATCCCAAGGGAGGGAAGTAAAAATCGAGAATCTCCCAGTGTTTTCAGTACTACTACATGAAACAGAAAACCTGGACTTGTATTGTTGCAAAAGGACAGGAGATAAGCCCCTTCTTCTCTGGAAATCTGTTTCTGGACGGTCAGGTCTGCCGCTACTTTTGCACCCATCGGATACCCACAGAGAAAGCCCGCGAGTATCGCAAAACTGCCGGCTGGCGATACACAAAACAGTTTTCGTAACAGGGGGCCGAGCAGGCGGGAGAACCAGACAATGCTCCCGGTACCCATCAACAAACCGGTGATCAGTAAAAAAGGAAACAGCGTTGGTAAAATGGTATGAAACCACAAAAGCAATCCGTTGCTTGCTCCCTGAAAGACTTCTTCCGGAAGCAATAGCATCAGCCCAAAGCAAAGCATCAGTATCACCGGAGAAATATTTTTTTTCACAGCAGGTCTCCCTAAGTTTCTGTTGCTAATGGATATGAAAGAAAAACAGGTTTTATGAGGGAAAGTTCGAAGAAAGCATGACATAGGATATGACAAAGACGGTTGATGAGGAAAGACGATGAAACGACATGATCAAAAGTATCTGGTCAGTCTGTTTTTGCTGGTTTTTTTTACGGTATGGGGAACCATGTTTTTGTTTTCTGAGAGCAGTTTTCAGCGATTGCAGCATTTTACGGTTCAGAAGCCGGAGTTTCGCAGGCAGAGCCTTTCTGCACCCATGCAGGATTATCTTGCCAATACCGGGGATCCGGGAAGAGAGGCTGCACTGTATTGGATGGCAACGGATTTTTCCGCCAGGGAATTTCCGGGTCCATTTTCAGAGGAGACGTTTCAAAGACTGTTTTCCCGATGGAGAACGAAAGCGGGATGGGAGCCTTATGTGCAGATGTGCAGAGCCATCTGGAATGATGTCCAATATTTCCCGGTTGCCCGCCTGTTGTCAGAAGATGCAGATGTTTCCTTTACAGACTCGTGGATGTTTGAGAGAAATTATGGAGGAAAGAGGGGGCATGAAGGAACCGATATCATGGCAGAAAAAAATGTACCGGGTTATTATCCTGTGGTCAGTATGACAGATGGAGTGGTGACAGAAAAAGGCTGGCTGGAGCAGGGAGGGTGGAGGATTGGGATCACTGCGCCATCGGGCGCCTATTTTTACTATGCCCATCTGGACTCTTATGGGTCTGTTAAAAAAGGAGATTCCATTCAAGCAGGACAGCTTCTGGGATATATGGGAGACAGTGGATATGGAAAGGAAGAAGGAACGACCGGGAAGTTTCCGGTTCATTTGCATCTGGGGATTTATTTGCGGGATCAGACAGAAGAAGTCAGTGTGAATCCATATCCGGTGCTTTCTTATATCCAGAACACACGGATAAAATGTGCGGATTCCAGGTAGTCTTGTCATGGGAAGTATGATATAATCATGTTCATGTGGAGGAGAACTATGAATTTACCAAGTACATTTGAAGAAAAAATGAAATCCCTGTTAGGGGAAGAATACGAAGCATATTTACAGTGTTATGAAGAACCGAGGCATTATGGGCTCCGGGTGAATACCAATAAAATTTCGGTAGAAGAATTTTTAAAGATCGCGCCATGGCCGCTGCGCCCGGTTCCGTGGATTTCCAATGGCTTTTATTATGACGGAGATCAGATTCAGCCCGCGAAGCATCCTTATTATTTTGCAGGACTTTACTATTTACAGGAGCCAAGCGCCATGACACCTGCAGATCGTCTTTGGATCGAGCCGGGAGATAAGGTGCTGGATGTATGTGCAGCTCCGGGAGGAAAAGCCACAGAACTTGGCGCCAAGCTGCAGGGAGAAGGGGTTTTGATGGCAAATGATATCAGCAATTCCCGGGCAAAAGGCCTGTTAAAAAATATAGAGTTGTTTGGCATCGGAAATATGCTGGTCCTCAGCGAAGAGCCGGGACGACTGACCGAGTATTTTCCGGAATATTTTGATAAGATCCTGATCGACGCTCCTTGTTCCGGAGAGGGGATGTTCCGAAAGGATAAGAAAATGGTCAAGGCCTGGGAAGAGCACGGGCCGGAATTTTTCTCGAAGATCCAGAGAAGTATCGTGACGCAGGCGGCTTCCATGCTGCGGCCTGGAGGCATGATGCTGTATTCCACCTGTACCTTTGATCCGTCGGAAAATGAACAGACCATCGAATATCTGCTGGAAGAATATCCGGAGTTTCAGATTTGTGAGATGGAAGGATATGAAGGATTTGCAAACGGGATGCCGGAAGTTACCAAAAGCAAGAATCCAGAATTTGCGAAGACGGTACGGATTTTTCCGCACCGAATGGAAGGAGAAGGCCATTATCTGGCGCTGTTGAAAAAAGGAGATGCGCCGGCGGTTTCCCTGAAAGAGAAAAACTGCAAAAAGGGTGGAAAACTGCCGCTGGAGTTGGAAGAATTTTTTCAAGATGTTTCCTGGAAACTGGATCCTTCCAGAGTGGAGATCCATGGGGAACGGGTATATTACATGCCCCAGGGTCTGCCGAACTTAACCGGGATCCGCTTTTTGCGTACCGGGCTTTTGCTGGGAGAACTGAAGAAAAAACGATTTGAGCCAAGCCAGGCATTTGCCATGTCATTAAAGCGGGAAGAGTATGCCAAGATTTTAAATCTGAGTGTGCAGGATGAACGCGTCATCAAGTATCTCAAAGGGGAGACGCTGGATGTAGAAGATCTGACCGGACGAAACGATAAAGGATGGTATCTGGTCTGTGTGGACGGTTACCCGCTGGGATTTGGAAAACTTGCCAATCAGGCGCTGAAAAATAAGTATCTGCCGGGATGGCGTTGGCAGTCATAAGGATGAACAACATGAAGATAAGATTAGATAAATATCTTGCGGACATGGGGATGGGAACCAGAAGTGAAGTGAAAAAAGCCATCGGCAAAGGTCTGGTATCCGTAGATGGCTGCTGTGTGAAAAAGCCGGAGACCAAAATCGATACGGATTGTATGCAGGTGACCTTTGGCGGTCAGACTGTGGGGTATCTGCAGAAGGAATATTATATGCTTCATAAGCCGGCGGGAGTGATTTCGGCAACCGAAGACTCCAAAGAGAAGACGGTTCTGGATCTGATCGAAACCAAAAAGCGAAAAGATCTGTTTCCGGTGGGGCGCCTGGACAAAGATACGGAAGGACTGCTTCTGATCACAAACGACGGGGAGCTGGCGCATCGTCTGCTTGCTCCGAAGAAGCACGTAGAGAAAGTATACTATGCAAAAGTACAGGGCTTCGTGACAGAAGAAGATATCCATGCCTTTGCAGAAGGGGTGGATATTCAGGAGGAAAAGCTGACCCGTCCGGCACTGTTAAAGATCCTCAAAGCAGGCGATATCTCGGAGATTCTGCTGACGATCTGTGAAGGGAAGTTCCATCAGGTCAAGCGGATGTTTGAAGCAGTAGGAAAACAGGTATTGTATTTAAAGCGTCTGGAGATGGGCCCTTTGAAACTGGATGACACATTAAAGCCCGGCGAATATCGGGAATTGACAGAGAAAGAGAAGGAAGTATTATGCTCACTGGGAAAAAAGCAGTAATTTTTGATATGGATGGTACATTGACAGATTCTATGTGGATCTGGCCGGAGGTAGACCGCATTTATCTGGAAAAATATCATCTGACTCCTCCGGATGGCTTTGCAAAAGCGCTGGAAGGAAAGAGTTATACCGAAACCGCCCAGTATTTTCTGGATGTGTTTCCAACCTTACATCAGACCATAGAGGAAGTACAAACAGAATGGATCCAGATGACGCTTCACCTGTATCAGACAAAAGTTCCGCTCAAACCCGGTGCAAGAGCGTTTCTGGAATATTTAAAAGAACAGCAGATCCCCATGGGAATCGCCACCAGCAATGCAGAAAAACTGGCGCTTGCAGCGCTGGATGCGTTACAGATCCGGGAGTATTTTTCTTCGGTGCGGACAGCCTGTGAGGTGGCAAAAGGAAAGCCGGCTCCGGATGTTTATCTGAAAGTGGCAGAAGATCTTCAGGTAGATCCAAAAGAGTGTCTGGTGTTTGAAGATGTGCCAAAAGGGATCCAGGCCGGAAAAAATGCGGGGATGACAGTCTGCGCAGTGGAGGATGCCTTTTCTGCTTCTGATGAAGTGGAGAAGAGAGAAAAAGCAGATTATTTTATTCGCAGTTATGACGAAATCAAAGCAAAAACATATGAAAGATGTGGAGTATAAATACATGAGAGAACGGTTTTTACCAATTTGCAGAAAAGATATGGAAGCACGGGGATGGGATCAGGTGGACTTTGTCTATATCACAGGGGATGCCTATGTGGATCATCCCTCCTTTGGACCAGCGGTCATTACCAGACTTCTGGAATCCAGGGGCTATCGGATCGGGATCATCTCCCAGCCGGACTGGAAAGAGAAAGACAGTATTGCCATTTATGGGGAACCAAGACTGGCATTTCTTGTTTCTGCGGGAAATATGGATTCCATGGTGAACCATTATTCCGTATCCAAAAAGCGCAGAAAGACAGATGCTTACACACCCGGCGGCGTCATGGGAAAGCGTCCCGATTATGCGGCAGTTGTTTATGGCAATCTGATCCGTCAGACCTATAAGCAGACTCCGGTGATTTTGGGCGGGATCGAAGCCAGTCTGAGAAGGCTTGCTCATTACGATTACTGGTCTGACCGTCTGAAACGCTCCATATTGCTGGATTCGGGAGCGGATATGATTTCGTATGGAATGGGAGAGCATTCCATCGTAGAAATCGCGGAGGCTCTGGATTCCGGGATTGACATTTCAGATCTGACGTATCTTGACGGAACCGTTGTCAAAACCAGATCGCTGGATTCTGTTTATGATGCCGTGATCCTGCCGTCTTACGAAGAACTAAAAAAAGAAAAGCTCACCTATGCAAAGAGTTTTTATACCCAGTACTGCAATACCGATCCATTTTCTGGAAAACGTCTGGTAGAGCCATATTCGGATCATTTATATGTGGTTCAGAATCCGCCGGCCAAACCACTGACGCAAATGGAGATGGATGACGTGTATGCACTGCCTTTCACACGTTGTGCACACCCGGATTATGAAAAAGAAGGCGGCGTTCCGGCTACGGCAGAGATCAAGTTCAGTCTCATCAGCAACCGGGGATGTTTTGGCGGATGCAGTTTTTGTGCGCTGACATTTCATCAGGGACGGATCGTGCAGACCAGAAGCCATGCATCGCTGCTGAAGGAGGCAGAAGAGATCACAAAGGATCCGGACTTTAAAGGATATATCCATGATGTGGGTGGTCCTACCGCGAACTTTCGTCATCCTTCCTGTGAAAAACAGCTTACCAAAGGAGTCTGCAAGAACAGGCAGTGTCTGTTCCCGACCCCCTGCAAAAATCTCAATGCCGATCACAAGGATTATGTGGAATTACTGCGTAAGCTCAGAAAGGTACCAAAAGTAAAGAAAGTGTTTATCCGTTCGGGGATCCGGTTCGATTATCTTCTGGCAGATCCAAAGGAGACGTTCCTGCGGGAGCTGTGTGAATATCATGTCAGCGGACAATTAAAAGTAGCGCCGGAGCACGTCGCAGACCCGGTACTTGAAATGATGGGAAAACCATCCAATGCAGTCTACGAAAAATTTACGGAAAAATTCCATGCCATGAATCAAAGACTGAAAAAAGATCAGTATCTGGTGCCGTACCTGATGTCTTCCCATCCGGGATCTACCTTGAAGGAAGCGGTGCAGCTGGCAGAGTACTGCCGGGATCTGGGATATATGCCGGAACAAGTACAGGATTTTTACCCGACACCGTCCACGATCTCTACCTGTATGTATTATACGGGCGTAGATCCACGTACCATGAAACCGGTGTATGTGCCGAAGAACCCGCATGAAAAAGCGCTTCAGAGAGCGTTGATCCAGTATCGGAATCCTGAGAATTATGAGTTGGTATCCGAAGCATTGAAAAAAGCCGGAAGGATGGATCTGGTGGGATTTGGACCAAAATGTCTGATCCGGCCGAGGAGACTGAAAAAAGAGCAGGCTGTGTCACAAAAGGAGCGGAAACCCAAAAAGAAAACGACCATCCGCAGCGTGCAGAAAAAGAAGACGGAAAAGAGGCGCAGATCATGAGAATTGCAGTGGTAACCGGGGCCTCCTCCGGAATGGGGCGGGAATTTGTACGTCAAATCCCTCATTTTTACAGTCAGCTGGATGAAATATGGGTGACTGCAAGAAGAGAAGAACGGCTGCGCAAACTGCAGGAAGAAGTGGATCTTCCGGTGCGGATCTTTGCAGGAGATCTAACCAGTCCCCGGTTTTTGCAGACCTTTCGAGAGGAACTAAACAGAGAGTGCCCGGACATCCGCATGCTGGTCAACAGCGCAGGATTCGGGAAGAGCGGACTTATTTCGGACCTGGAGCAGAACAGCCCGGGAGCACAGGCCGGGATGATTTCGTTGAATTGTCAGGCATTGACGGAGATGACTCTGTTATGTGAACCTTATTTTTCCAAAGGAAGCCGGATTTTGCAGCTTGCATCTTCTGCGGCTTTTTTCCCACAGGCAGGGTTTGCCGTGTATGCCGCTACAAAATCCTACGTGCTCAGCTTTTCCAGGGCATTGCATGCGGAATGGAAACAACGGGGGATCTGGGTAACAGCAGTCTGCCCGGGACCGGTGGATACAGAATTTTTTGAAGTCAGCGGCCCCCTGGGAAGCCCTTTGAAGAAACTGGTGTTAGCAGATCCTTCCAAAGTCGTGAGACAGGCGCTTCTGGATTCCAGAAAGAGAAAGCCGGTCTCTGTGTATGGAATCTGCATGAAACTGACAAGGCTCTTTGGAAGACTGATTCCCACAGAGTGGATATTGACAATAGAAATGGCTGGAAAAAGGTAGGAGTGAAAGACAAATGAAACGAGTTGCAAAGGGAAATCCAGGATATCTGGATTATAAAAAGAAAGTGGAGATCATACGGACGATCATTTATTTCGGAATGGTAGCAGCCGTGTTTACACTGGGATACGTGCAGACAGGAACCAGAAAAAATCTGCTGACCATTGTCGCTATTTTGGGCTGCCTTCCGGCTGCAAAAGCACTGGTCGGCGTGATCACCCGGTTTCCGTACAAATCTGTGGGTCAGAAACTGGTGCAGGAAGTGAACGAAAAAGCACCGCATACATTGCGGGTATATGATCTGGTACTGACTACCAGAGAGAAGATCATGCCGGTGGAATGTGTGGTAATTTCCCATGAAACGGTTTTTGGTTATACTTCCAGTGAAACGGTGGATCTGGACATACTGGGAAAACATGTGCGGGAGATGATGACCCGAAATCAGATCGCCTATTCTTCCGTGAAGTTTTATCATAACTACAAAACATTTCTCTCCAGAATCGAGGGCCTGGAGGAGATTGCAAAAGTAGAAAATCATCATGCGGACGGACAGTCCGAAGAAGAGGATACAAAGCGTCTTCTTCTCAATCTGTCCATGTAAAAGGAGTCAGGGACAATATGCAGGAAATACAAATTACAGAACAGGAAGCAGGACAAAGGCTGGATAAACTTCTGGCAAAATATCTGAATCTTGCGCCCAAAAGTTTTTTCTATAAGATGCTCCGAAAAAAGAATATCACATTAAATGGGAAAAAAGCGGCAGGAAATGAAAAGCTGGCAAAAGGGGACTGTGTGAAGCTGTTCCTTTCGGATGAAACCATTCAAAAATTTTCGGAAGTTTTTTCAGAATATACGGAAGAAGAACTGGATATTTTATATGAGGATCCGGATGTGATCCTGATCAATAAGCCTGTGGGAATGCTTTCCCAAAAAGCATCTTCGACAGACCAGTCTCTGGTGGAGCATCTGATTTCTTATCTGGTGCGCTCCGGTGCTTTGCGTGAAGAAGATCTTAAGACCTTTCGTCCGTCGATCTGCAACCGGCTGGACCGCAATACAAGCGGGATCGTTGCTGCCGGAAAAACTATGGCCGGGCTGCAGGCATTGAATCAGCTCTTTCATGACCGCAGTATCGGAAAATATTATCTTTGTCTGGTAAAAGGAGAAATCAAAGAGTCGTCCCGGATCGAAGGATGGCTGAAAAAAGACACGCAGACCAATAAAGTAGAAATTACAGCACAGAAAATGCCGGACAGTGTATGGATTGCAACCGAATACCGCCCGGTCAAAAGCAATCATGATGTGACACTTCTGGAGGTGCATCTGATCACCGGAAAAACCCACCAGATCCGCGCACATCTGGCATCTCTTGGACATCCTTTAATCGGAGATCCCAAATATGGAGATGTCAGGCTCAACCAGGAATACAGGAAGCGTTATCAGGTCAGATCCCAGCTTTTGCATGCGGCCCGCCTGAAGTTTCCGGTCTGTGAGGGGGCATTAAAAGAAGTATCCAGGAAGGAATTTCAGGCACCGCTTCCAGAACCCTTTCTTCGGATTGTCAAAGAACAGGGAGTGCAGTAATGGGAACCTGGAATTCAAGAGGGCTGCGGGGATCTACGCTGGAAGATATGATCAACTACACCAATACACGGTACGAGGAGACGGGGCTGGCGCTGATCCAGAAGATCCCCACTCCCATTACCCCGGTCCGGATCGACAAAGAACGCAGACATATCACCTTGGCATATTTTGAAAAGATCAGTACCGTGGACTACATTGGTGCGGTACAGGGCATCCCCGTTTGTTTTGATGCAAAAGAATGTGCAGCAGATACCTTCCCCCTGCAGAATGTACATGAGCATCAGATCTCATTTATGGAAAAATATGAAAAACAACAGGGAATTTCCTTTCTGATCATTTATTACAGTCAGCGGGAAATTTTGTATTATATGCGGTTTGCAGAATTATATTCGTTCTGGGAGCGGGCGAAAAACGGAGGACGGAAAAGCATCCGTTTTACAGAGCTTTCTCCGGAATATTTTATGCAGTTAAAGAATCACTGTCTGGTGCCATATCTGGATTATATCCAGAAAGATTTGGATGACAGGGATTGACAGACGATCAGAAACTCCGTATAATTACAGAATGATTTAACATGTTAGCATAGTAAAGTGAAAGGATGTTGGGACACATGGAACAAAAGTTACATACCCCTGAAGGAGTTCGGGATATCTACAGCAAAGAGTGCAGGACAAAACTGACAGTACAGGAGAAACTTCATCAGGTACTGCATCTTTACGGCTATCAGGATATCCAGACTCCCACATTTGAATATTTTGAGGTGTTCCGAAAGGAAATCGGAACCATCTCATCCAGAGAATTATACAAATTTTTTGACCGGGAGGGAGACATACTTGCTCTGCGCCCGGATATGACGCCTTCCATTGCCCGGGCGGCAGCTACCATATTTGAGACTGAGGAATTTCCAATCCGCCTTTGTTATATGGGCAATACTTTTATCAATCACAGCAGTTATCAGGGACGTCTGAAAGAGAACACACAGCTTGGCGCAGAATTGATCGGCATCGATTCTGTAGAGGCAGACGCCGAGATGATCGCCATGGTTGTGGATGGACTGAAAAAAGTAGGACTGAAAGAATTTCAGGTCAATATCGGACATGTAGATTTCCTGCAGAGCCTGATCGATGCCACAGCTTTGGATGAAACACAAAAAGAGGAAATCGACGATCTGATCGCAAACCGAAACTTTTTCGGAGTAGAAGAGCTATTGGAACACGCAGAGGCAGATCCGAAGATCAAGCAGGCATTTCGGATCCTGCCGGAACTTGCCGGAGATGTGGAGGTTCTGAAGCAGGCCGTGGAATGTGCGCCTACTGTACAGGCAAAGCAGGCAGTTGGAAGACTTTTAAAGATCTATAAACTGCTGGCACTATACGGGGTGGAAGATTATGTGACATTTGATCTGAGTATGAGCAGCCGTTACGGATACTATACCGGGATCATTTTCCGGGCATATACCTATGGCACCGGAGACGCTGTTGTAACAGGGGGACGTTACGATCATCTGCTGGAGAAATTCGGAAAGCAGACCCCTTCTATCGGGTTTGCAATCATCATTGATGAACTGCTCCATGCCTTATCCAGGCAGAAGATTTCGGTAGATGTGGGGCACAACAATCTCATTGTATACACGGAACGGACAGAAAAATGGGCCATTTCCCTGGCAAGGGATTTCCGGGAAAAGGGAAAGTATATCGAATTACTGAAGCGGACAGAGGAAGAGCAAAAAAAATCTTTTATCGCTTATGGAAAACGGAAACATGCAGTCAGTATGTTATATCTGAATGAAAATCTGACGATCGACATGGTTAATCTCTCCACCGGAGAAGAAAAGAAGGTAAATGCCAGAAAAAAAGCGAAAGCGGGGGAGAACCGATGAAATATTTAACATTTGCCCTGACAAAGGGACGGCTGGCAGATAAAACACTGGAACTTTTGGAGCAGCTTGGAATCACCTGTGAAGAGATGAAAGAAAAAGACTCCCGAAAGCTGGTGTTTGTCAATGAAGAATTAAAATTAAAGTTTTTCCTCGCAAAAGGACCGGACGTGCCGACTTATGTAGAGTACGGCGCGGCAGATATCGGCGTGGTCGGAAAAGACATTATTGTGGAAGAAGGACGCAATGTGCATGAAGTGCTCGATCTGGGATTTGGTACCTGTAAGATGTGTGTCTGTGGGCCCTGGGATGCCAAAGAACTTCTGGAACATCGGGAAGTGATCCGTGTTGCGACAAAATATCCGCAGATCGCCAAAGACTATTTTTACAATAAAAAACATCAGACTGTGGAGATCATCAAGATGAATGGATCCATTGAACTGGCTCCCATCGTAGGACTTTCCGAAGTGATCGTGGATATTGTGGAGACCGGATCCACTCTGAAAGAGAATGGACTGACCGTTTTGGAAGAGGTTTGCCCATTGTCTGCCCGTATGATCGTCAATCCAGTAAGTATGCGGATGGAAAATGACCGGATCCGGGAGCTGATCGGAAAGATTAGAAATTTGTCAGAGGGGGGAAACGTATGAGAATCGAACGACTGGATGAAACAACCAAAAAGAATCTGCTGGAAGATTTACTGCAAAGAAGTCCCAACAGCTATGAACAGTATGAGACATGCGTCAGAGAGATCCTGGATGCGGTAAAAACCAGACGGGATGAGGCACTGTTTGCCTATACAGAACAATTTGACGGTGTAAAACTGAATGCAGACAACATTCAGGTAACAGAAGCCGAAATCCAGAATGCATATGAGCAGGTGGATGCCGCTTTGCTGGATGTGATCCGGAAATCTCTGAAAAATATCGAATCCTATCACGCCAAGCAAATGCAGTATAGCTGGTTTGACAGCAAACCGAACGGTACGATCCTGGGTCAGAAGGTAACGCCGCTTCAGAGAGTGGGTGTATACGTACCGGGCGGAAAGGCAGTATACCCGTCTTCGGTACTGATGAATATTGTGCCGGCGAAAGTTGCCGGTGTGGATGAGATCATCATGGTCACGCCTCCGGGAAAAGACGGATATGTCAATCCGGCGACTCTGGTAGCTGCCAAAGAAGCAGGTGTGGATGTGATCTATAAAGTGGGCGGAGCACAGGCGATCGCGGCGCTGGCGTATGGAACAGAGAGCATCCCCAAAGTTGACAAGATCGTAGGACCGGGAAATATTTACGTAGCCCTTGCAAAAAAAGCAGTTTACGGGCATGTCAGCATTGATTCCATTGCAGGACCGAGTGAAATTTTAGTGTTGGCAGATGAGACTGCAAATCCGCGATATGTGGCAGCGGATCTTCTCTCCCAGGCAGAGCATGATGAACTGGCTTCTGCGATTCTGGTCACCACCAGTGAGGCACTTGCCCAAGAAGTATCACGGGAGGTGGATGGTTTTGTGGCAGAGCTTTCCAGAGGAGAGATTATACAGAAATCTCTGGACAATTACGGACATATCCTGATTGCCGATACACTGGAAGCTGCCATTGAGGCTGCCAATGAAATTGCATCGGAACATCTGGAGATCATGACAAAGGATGCTTTTACCGTGATGACAAAGATTCGCAATGCAGGAGCGATCTTTATCGGTGAATACAGCAGTGAGCCACTGGGAGATTATTTTGCAGGGCCGAACCATGTCCTTCCGACCAATGGGACCGCAAAATTCTTTTCCCCATTGTCTGTAGACGATTTTCTGAAAAAATCAAGTATTATTTCTTACTCCAGACAGGCTTTGGAAGCAGTACATGAAGAGATTGAGACGTTTGCAAAAGCAGAGCAGCTGACAGCCCACGCCAATTCTGTTCACGTTCGTTTTGAAAAGAGGAATGAGATATGAAACCACGCATTGCATCTGTAGAACGTAAGACCAAAGAGACCGAGATTTCTGTGAGGATCAATCTGGACGGAACCGGAGAACATAAGATTGCAACAGGGATTCCGTTTTTTGACCATATGTTAAGCGGATTTGCCAGACACGGACTGTTTGATCTGGATCTTTGTGTCAACGGTGATCTGGAAGTGGATTCCCACCATACGGTCGAGGACACCGGAATCGTACTGGGACAGGCTATTGCCGAAGCGCTGGGAGATAAGATGGGAATCAAACGGTATGGAAGTTTTCTGCTTCCCATGGATGAGACCCTGGCAATGTGCGCCATTGATCTTTCCGGACGCCCCTATCTGAACTATCAGGCAGAATTTACAACAGAAAGATTAGGTACGTTGGATACAGAAATGTTCCGTGAATTTTTCTATGCAGTCTCCTACAGTGCGGCCATGAATCTGCATCTGAAAATCTTAGACGGCATCAACAATCATCATATGGCAGAAGCATTGTTTAAGGCATTTGGGAAAGCGTTGGATATGGCGACTATGGAAGAACCGCGGATGGGCGGAATATGGTCTACGAAAGGCAGCTTATAAAGGAGAACAAAAACTATGAGTTATAAAAGATTGATTCCCTGTATTTTCATTTACAAAGGAAAGGCAGTCCGATGGTTTGACGATCAAGAAGTCATTGCAGAAGATGTCGTAGAACTTGCAAAAACATATTGTGACAAAGGCGCAGACGAACTGATCGTATTTGATCTCTCGCATGCAGACGAAGAACATGACGAAGCCATCGATATTATGAAGAAGATCAATCGGGTGATCAGTATTCCTATGATCGCAGGGGGAAATATCCGCAGGCAGGAAGATGTCAAGAAAATTTTGTATGCCGGAGCGAAACGGGCCATTTTGAATTTTTCCAAGGCAGTTTCCTTTGAGCTGATCGAAGAAGTATCCAAGCGGTTTGGAAAAGAGAGGATCGCGGTATCGCTGAATGATTTTGACGCCCTGTTCAAACAGCAGCATCTGATCGATAAATTCAGCTCCGAAATTTTGTTTATGCACCGCTTGGATCTTCTGTCTGTGATGAACATTACAGAAATCCCCTGTGTAGTCCTGACAGATACGATGGAACAGGAAGAAATCCTGAAAATCTTAAAATGCAAAGGCGTCAAAGGGGTGTCCGGGAAATTTATCAGCAGACCAGAACTGGATCTTTCTGGATTTAAAACACTTTGTACCACGGAAGGGATTCAGATGACTTCCTTGGAAAGCGCCATGAAATTTTCTGAGTTTACGCTGAACGCAGACGGGCTTCTTCCGGTCGTTGTGCAGGATTATAAGACCAATGAAGTATTGATGATGGCATATATGAACCAGGAAGCATTTGAACACACGATCCGTTCCGGAAAAATGACATATTACAGCCGCAGCCGTCAGTGCCGCTGGGTGAAAGGAGAGACATCCGGACATTACCAATATGTAAAGACGCTGTCTGTAGATTGTGATAATGACACCCTGCTGGCAAAAGTGGAGCAGGTGGGAGCTGCCTGCCATACGGGAAACCGCAGTTGTTTTTACCGACAGATCGTAGGCAGTGAATACGATTCCAAGAATCCGCTTCAGGTATTTGAATCTGTGTATGATACCATTGCAGATCGGAAGCAGAATCCAAAAGAAGGCTCTTATACCAATTATCTGTTTGACAAGGGGATTGATAAGATTTTAAAAAAGGTCGGAGAAGAGGCAACGGAAATCGTAATCGCAGCCAAAAATCCGAATCCCGAAGAAATTAAATATGAAATTTCCGATTTTCTGTACCACGCCATGGTTCTGATGGTAGAACGCGGTGTGACCTGGGAAGATATTGTCAAAGAACTGGCAGATCGGTAAATACAGAGATTCTAATGGATCCAGCAAAGACATATGATGGGATAAGAGACTTGTCATATGTCTTTTTATGTGTATCATGTTTTGCGATGGAACATCAGGAGGGAATATCATATGAATGATTCAGAGGCGCGCCGCAGGGAGCTTCTTCAGCAGACACGAAGGCTCTGTCATGAAACAGAATGGAACAGGATGCCTGTCCATCCAAGATATCAGTCCACATTGGACTCCGAACAGGAAGAGGATGCCCAGAGCAATTCCTTTTTGTTCCGCCTTGGGCTTGCAATCTTATGTTTTGTCTGTTTTGTATGGGCAGATTATGGAAAACTGGAGTTTTCTCATGTCACCAGCAGTCAGATTGCTGATCAGATTGAAAAACAGCTGACACCGAAAGAAATCAAAGAAGAACTCATTCAGGTATGGAAAGCATTGTAGGAATATGTTATGCTGTTACCGGAGGTTAAATTATGGCATACCAAAGAAGAAAAAGAAGATTTGACAGAAAGAAAGTTGTATTGGTAGAGCGCACGATCTGCGTTCTGGTTCTGGCAGCAATTTTGGTGCTGGCAGGACGATGGATTTTTGAAAAATTTCAAAAAGAAGAACCAAAGAAAGACAAACAGATACAGACACAGGATACAGAAAAAGAAACCAAACAGACACAAAGCGAAGAGACACCCCTTCCAGATTATGACTTTGTATGCAGTGACGGCACATTATCCGAGGAGTTTCAGACCATCCTTCTGGAACGTGCAAAGGAAGAGAAACGGGTACAGAAGATTCTGGAAGATTCCGGCAGTTATCCGGTAAGTCTCCTGGAACTACTTGCTAAAAATGAAGAGACAACCGAATTTGTAGCAGATTATCCAGAAAAGAAAGACACTCCGGCTCCAGAATCCATCGGAGAGATCAAAGAAGGCGAATTTCCACTGCTGCTCCAATGGGATGAGCGGTGGGGATATCTGCATTATGGAGATGGAATCATGGCGAACAGTGGATGTGGTCCTACGGCTCTTTCCATGGTTGCTGCAGGTTTGACAGGAAATGGTACGATCACTCCTTATGCGATCGCATCCTATGCGGATTCCAATGGCTATTATGTGGAAGGATCCGGCAGCAGCTGGAGCCTGATGACAGAGGTTGCCGCTCATTTTGGTGTCTCCGGAATGGAAATGGCATTGTCAGAAAGTGCTGTGACAGAGGCTCTGCAGACAGGACATCCTGTGATCTGCAGTATGAAGCCGGGAGATTTTACTACGGAAGGACATTTTATCGTGCTGACAAAAATCAAAGACGGAGAGATTACCGTGTATGATCCGAACAGCAAAGAGAAGAGCAGCCGTACCTGGAATTATGCAACGCTGGAGCCACAGATCCAAAATCTGTGGAGTTTTTCTAAATTATAAATCGTAATACAGGAGATAACATACATGAAATCAAAAAATACGATCCGGGAATTTGCAGTCATTACCTTTGCCATGCTGCTTGTCTCTGCGGCAGTCTATTTCTTTATGGTTCCAAGCAAGATCGTGATGGGAAGTGTAGCAGGTCTTGCGCTGGTTATTTCTCAGCTTTCAGGGATTTCTATTTCTGCACTGACGTTTCTGTTGAACGCCATCCTTTTGGTGATCGGCTTTCTCTTGATCGGAAAAGATTTTGGAGCAAAAACAGTGTATACATCGGTTCTGCTCTCGGTCTTTCTCTGGATGTTCGAGCATCTGATCCCGGTGACAGAATCGGTAACCGGAAATCAGGTGTTTGATCTGGTTGCTTACACATTGGTGGTTGCACTTGGACAGGCGATGTTGTTTCATGTCAATGCCTCTTCCGGCGGACTGGATATTGTTGCCAAGATCTTAAATAAGTTTACGCATGTAGAACTTGGAAAAGCAGTGATGTTTTCAGGATTTGTGACAGCCATGACTTCCATCCTTGTTTATGATGTTCCCACATTGATCGTCAGTCTTTTGGGAACCTATGCCAATGGGGTGGCAGTGGACTATTTTATTGATGGTTTTAAGAAGCGCAAACGAGTCTGTATCATATCGGATGATTACAAGGAGATCCAGCATTACATCATCCATGACTTAAAGAGAGGGGCAACCTTGTATACCGCGCAGGGAGCTTATGATGAAAAGCATCGGACAGAGCTGGTAACGATCCTGGCACAGCAGGAGTATCGATTGCTCCTTCATTATCTGCATACGACAAACAAGAATGTGTTTGTGACCGTTTCCACAGTCAATGAAGTGATCGGTCAGTGGAATGCAAAATAAAACAGATTTCGGTGGTCGGGAAATTTAATCCCCTACACCGAAATCTGTTTTTTCATATAGGACTTCCACACTGGGGTCGTCCAAAAGAGCCGCATATTTTTCCATAAACCAGTCTACAAGCTCCTGGTCACGTGTGACATCGGTACTGTTATTGGTAAATACATTGACGGTTCCCAGTTCAAAATGTGTTTTTAACATCTGCATATCATAATCGATCATCTCTTTTGTCTGTCCTTTGATCCCCACCATCAGACAGGGGGAATCAAAATACTTGCGTACTTCTTCCGGAGACTGAAAATCTGCATGTTTATTCAGATAAGTTTCCCGAAATTCCCGATCAAAAGTTTCTACCCCGATTTTAAAGGTAATGGGAATCCCCATGTAGTCCCGCATTTTCTGCAGATGGTTTCGATACATCCAGTGAGATTCGAAAAAAAGGCGCTGAATCCCTTTTTCTTGAATAAGTTCTTTGATCATGCGCAGGGTTTCTTTGGGAAGTTCAAAGCAGCTTCCGGAATTGATGACTTCCAAAACACCAAGTTCTCCCGTGACATGAGAGAGAACTTCCCGGTTCAGAGCATTCATCTCTTCCAGATTCCTGGAATTGTCTTCGATGTAGTCACAGAAGCGGCATTTCCCCCAGGCACAGGGTCTGCCCTTTAACAATACGATCTCTCGCGGATTCTTATTGGTGATCTGATTATATCGTTCCATTTGCTCTCTCCTTATCTTGAAACACGTTGATAGCCTGCCGGCAGCATGGAAAGCAGTGTTGCTGTCAATCCAAGGACAACGGCTCTGTCTGCATAGTCAGTCAGCCCTTGCACCATACAGATGCTGGCAGTCAGTCCCATGCCAAGATGATGGAAAAGCTGCACCAGAATCGTAGATCCGGAAGAGGTGATCCCGCCGAAAACAACTGCGGTGATACAAGAACTGACCAGCGTTCCCGGAAGGCTGATCATTCCGGCTCCCAGCAGGATTTTTCCCAGGTCTTTTCCTGTGTGCGGAGGGAATTTTTGAAAGACAAATCCTGCCATCCATCCGGTGATCATCTGAACCGGGAGATAGTAGAGGGAATAAATATCCATTGTCATTCCGCTGATCAGATTGCTCAAGATTCCAGGGAGCATTCCATAAACAGGTCCCAGGATGGCTGCGGCAAATACCGTTCCGATGGAATCCAGATAAATGGGCAGCCGAAACAGAAGAGCAGCCTGTCCACCGATCAGATTGATCACTGCGCAGAGCGCCAATATACATACTTTGGTTGTTGTGAGTCGTTTCATCGGACACCTCCACTTAAGATCTGCTCCAGCACCGGAAGACTTTTCTTTGGTGGAATTTGAAAGAGACGCTCCAGAAACATCTGCATAAACCGCATTCCATCTACTTCTGTCAATACATGAGTATTTTTTTTGCCGTTCCAGATATCAAATCCATCTACGACACTTTGCCCGATGCAAAGACCTTCGGTGGCGATCCTGGTACAGGCATTGATTCCGCTGCATAAAGAGCGGTCGATAAAATAAGCCACAGCAAGGGGATCGTTGATCACACAGCCAATGACTCCTTCCTGTTTCCAGTGAAAATCAAAATAGAACCGGGTAATCCGCCGGATCCGTTCTCCCATCGTCGGATCTGTAACGCACATGTATTCGAGAAGATTTGGCGTCAGTACGATTTTTCTGGTCACATCAAGTCCCACCATATGAATTTGCTTGTCCTGCAAAACAGGCAGTTCTTCAAATGCCCGAAAAATGATTTCGGCAGCGTGAGGATCACACCAGTAATTGTATTCCGCTACCGGAGAACAGTTTCCATGGCTTCGATAGCTTCCGCCCATACTGATCAGTTCCCCAAGTCCTTTCAGACTGTCAGGATACATCTGTATGACTCTGGCAAGGTTGGTCAGAGGTCCCAGTGCGATGACCGAGACGGCTTCATTCTCCAGGGCAGCCTTTTGCAGCGTGCGGGCAATAAATTCCACGCCGTTTTTGTGTATGATTCCATCTGTGATTTTTGGATAATGAGATTCGCCAAGACCGTCTGTTCCATGGGTGTCCATTGCATCTACATAAGGAATGACAAGCGGCAGTTCTTCTCCAAGATATACGGGAATGTCCATCCGATCCATCCAGTGCAGGATTTTTTTTGCGTTTTCTGCACCTTGTTTTGCCGGGACGTTCCCAGAGACAACTGTAATCCCTAAAATCTCAAGTTCCGGTGAGCGCAGCGCCAGCATCAGGGCGAGAGCGTCATCGATCCCAGGATCACAGTCAATGATGACTTTTGTTGCATTCATTCTCCAATCTCCTTTACTTTTTGATTCTGCAGTCTAAACTGCATGTCTGAGATACTTGGTTTTTTATACTGGGAAGTTCACGAACCAGTCCAGAGAACCGTGCTCTGATTTGCTAAATGCGAGGTAGAGTATAGCACACCACATAGATTCTGTACAGTATTTTTCGGAAAATAAGCGAATAATAAGCAAAAAAAATGCCATTCTACCGGCAGTCGATTGTCAAAAGAAGGAAAATCTTTTACACTAAAATCATAAAAACAACAAGGAGATGGGGAACATGTATGAAATCGACAATCAAAAGTTTGGAGCATTTGTGGCAATGCTGCGAAAGGAAAAAGGCTACACACAAAAAGAACTGGCAGAACGATTGTTTCTTTCCGATAAAGCCGTTTCAAAATGGGAGAGGGGTGTTTCCCAAACAAAAAGATATTAAGAAACAGCCCATGTTTACCTGCTTGCAAACAAAAGAATATTGCTACTAGACTAAGAGATACTACATAAGTGTGTTGGTATCTCTTTTTTGTTGCCGTGAAACAGCAGACTATTTCATTTCTGCTTGATTACCTTAAAACTTATTAGTCTATGGTTTGTCAAGGGCTTGTTGCGTGAGAAATGCTGAATATCACCCTTTACAAAACATAGGCTGATAAGTAACTTTTCAAAAGCAGAAAAGAAATGGCAATGCTTATAACAATATGATATAATGCAGATGAAGACAAAAAAGGAATTTGTCGAGCTGGTTAGTTCGAGATAATTTTGAGTTTGTTAAGATGTGGTGCACTTGATGGAATCACAGGTACGACATCATATTATGGAGGATGAAATAGATGATAGGTTTGATTGTTGCGAGGTCAAAGAATAATGTTATAGGCAAGAATGGTAATATACCATGGAAAATAAAGGGAGAACAAAAGCAATTTAGAGAGTTAACAACGGGTAATGTGGTTATTATGGGGCGAAAGTCTTATGAAGAAATCGGTCATCCGTTGCCTAATAGAATGAATATTGTTGTTTCCACCACAACAGAGTATCAAGGAGATAATTTAGTTTCAGTTAAATCATTAGAAGATGCATTATTATTGGCTAAAGGACGAGATGTATACATATCTGGTGGATATGGACTATTTAAGGAAGCTTTGCAAATAGTAGATAAAATGTATATCACAGAAGTAGATTTAAATATTGAAGATGGAGATACATTCTTTCCAGAATTTGATATCAATGATTTTGAAGTTTTGATAGGGGAAACACTTGGTGAGGAAGTGAAATATACGAGAACATTTTATGTAAGGAAAAAATGAATTGAGTAAATTTTGGATTTAGGGTGTTTTCATAAATATATTGCTTTTTATGCATATATAAATTGTTGTAAGACAAATTCCAGTTGAACCAAATCGCTGCGCGATGGCCTGCCAAGGCTGTGGCGCAGCGATTTGGTTCAATTGGTAAAAATCGGTGTGCAGTCCAGAGGAATGGGCAGATACATTCTAAATGTAGTCTGCTTTTTCCTCTGTCCTGACGCCGATTGTTTACGAAATAATTTGTATGGGGCGATAAAATCAGAATTTGAGAGAGTATTGAATATGAATAAGGAATGGTCTGAACTTAATAAAACAATGCAGGCACAAATAAAAAAGAAAGATACTTATAAGAGGGGTATTGATACTTTACTTACTTTACGAAGTCAGTTAATACAAACCTTAGTATCTTTCAAAGAAGAATTATGCAGAGAAGATTTTAACTCAATCCCCTTCATAAACGCTGATGGTTATCATAGTAAGACGATTGCTTATTCTATTTGGCATATTTTCCGCATTGAAGATATAGTTGTGCATACAGTGATAAATGAAGATGAACAAGTATTTTTTGCAGGCAATTATCAAGAGCGTATCAATTCACCTATCATTACAACAGGAAATGAACTCATGAAACAGCAGATTGCAGACTTTTCAAAACAGCTTAATCTGGAAGAATTATATTTATATATTTTCGAAGTATGGGAAAGCACTGAGAAAATGCTTGAACGGTTATCTTATGATGAATTGAAAAGAAAAATACCGAAAGAAAGAAAAGGATACTTAGAATCGTTGAATGTAGTAAACGACAATGAAAAAGCAATTTGGCTGATTGATTATTGGTGTAATAAAGATATTTGTGGACTAATTCAAATGCCGTTTTCAAGACATTGGATTATGCACACAGAAGCCTGTTTGCGTATAAAGAACAAGATACATTCATAGGCAAAAATTTCAGTTTGTAGAACTAAGGAAATTGGAATTTAAGGAGGAATAAAGTATGGTTAGTGATTTTATAAGAGCAGCATTTCCATGGATTTTAATGGGTTTATTTGTAGCAATCAGTTGTTCCCTTATGAGTAAAAAAGAGAAATAAATTCCTGTTTGTATTTATAAAAGAGAAAAAATGAGAAAAGTAGTTTTATTTATTGCCATGAGCCTTGACGGATATATTGCGGACGGTAATGGTGGAGTAGCTTGGCTAAATGGTCATGGAAATGACAATGAAAACATCGACACTTATACAGAATTTACCAAAGATATAGATACTGTCTTAATGGGGTGGAATACTTCTCATCAGGTTGTTACTGAACTTTCTCCGCAAGAATGGGTATATAATAAATTTACAACTTATGTATTAACACATAAAGAGTGCAATTCTTCCCAACAAATTCATTTTACAAGTGAAAATCCTGTTTTATTATTGGAACGGCTAAAACAAGAAGCAGGAAAGGATATTTGGATTTGTGGCGGAGCAAATCTTGTTCAGCAGTTGGTAAGCAAAAATATGATTGATAAATATTACATTTCTGTTATTCCTACTCTGTTAGGAAATGGGGTTCGTCTTTTGGGCAACATAGACAGGGAAATAAAGTTAAGGCTTTGTAAAACACAGACTTATAACGGAATAACCGATTTGATTTATATGCGTAGATAACTAGAGAGAAACAGAAAAGCTGTTAAACCGACGGAGCGATCCGACCACGTTGGCGGGAAAATCCTTAAGATTTTTCCGCCATGCTTGCAAGGGGGCGGTTCGCTTCGGCGGTTCGGCGAGCTTGCGAGCCGTTCAAAGCCCCCGTTATCTAACAAGGGGGGCACAAAAAACAAGAGACAATATACATTAACAAGCGGAAAATGCTGTATTTACAAGGCGAAACCGCATTTTACATGGTGTGATATAAATTATGCCATTATCACTTGGGAAAATCGAATAAGACATAGGAAAGACAGTTGATTTCAAACGAGAAATTGATTGTCTTTTTCTTTTGCAGAAATTTAAGTATAAGCAATTATCAAATATGGTAGTTGCCTTTTTTGATTGGAGGAATTTAAAAATGAATGATAAAAACTTTATTGAAGAATTAAGACAAAAGCGTGAGGAATACGGAGTAACACAAACAAGGCTTGCTGTTGCCTGTGGTATCAGCCGTGAATATTACAACCGCATTGAAAAAGGGAAACAGCCATTAAATGACGAATTAAGAGAAGTCATAGAAAAACAGATTGAGCGTTTCAATCCGCAAGAGCCACTATTCTTATTGATTGATTACTTTCGTGTCCGATTTCCTACTACGGACGCATTGGCGATTATCCGTGATGTATTACAACTGAAAGCCGATTATATGCTTTATGAAGATTATGGAAAATACGGATATGAAAGCAAATATGTACTTGGCGACATCAATATCATGTGTTCCATGCAGGAACATTTAGGTGTTTTATTGGAATTGAAAGGCAAAGGCTGTCGTCAAATGGAAAGTTATTTATTGGCACAAGAACGCTCATGGTATGACTTCATGCTTGATTGTTTAACGGCAAGTGGTAAGATGAAACGTCTTGACTTGGCAATCAATGATAAAGCAGGAATATTAGATATTCCAAAATTAAAGGAAAAATATAAGGCTGGCGAATGTATCTCCTACTTTCGTATGCAGAAAGATTACAGCGGTACGGAAAAATGCGGTAGTGATTTACCAAAGAATACAGGAGAAACCTTATATCTCGGTTCAACAAGCAGTGAATTATATATGTGTGCTTATCAGAAGAATTATGAGCAGTATGTCAAAAATGGCATAGAAGTTGAAGATACGGAAATAAAAAACCGTTTTGAAATACGCATGAAGAATGAACGAGCCTATTATGCGGTTGTAGATTTACTGACCTATCGGGACGCTGAACGCACCGCTTTTTCTATCATCAATCATTATGTCCGCTTTGTTGACAGAGAGGACGACAAGCCAAAAAGTCAATGGAAAACAAATGATGATTGGGCGTGGTTTGTAGGGGAAAACAGAGAACCGATACGATTAACTACAAAGCCAGAACCTTATACTTTACAAAAAGCATTGCATTGGTTACAAAGACAGGTTGCACCAACCATAAAAATGGTACAAGCATTAGACAGAGAAAATCATACAACGATACTGAAAGATATGATTGAACAGGCAGAACTCAAAGGCAAGCATAAACATTTATTACAATTAGAAAAATCGACCATAGAAGAACGAATAGATACCGCTGTTCCACAAGAGAATGACGGTATTTTTTAATGTAATTGAAAAATTTCAGATTTAGTCAGCAAAGAGTCATTTTTATTCCCTATATGGAACGGAAAAGAAAAATGAACTTTTTTATCAAATCTGCAACAAAACAGCTACTTGCGTACAGATATGGTGCGAGAAAAGGAAATCTAAACTTTTTTTGAAAATAGGTCATTAAATCAGGGCTTGCTGTCCCTATATGATGTGAAAGAAGAAAAAAGTTTTGAAAAAATGACGGAAATTCGTGATTAATGGACAGTGTTCTATGAAAAGAGGAAAAACTATCTTAAATTTGTATTCAAATATCTTACTCGTGTCGAGTGTTGGTGCAAGAAAGAAGAAATTATTATGTCATTTCTTGATTTGTATTCAAACAGGCATTAGCAGTTGAGTGTTGATGTGAAAAGAGGAAAATACTTTATTCTAAACTTAACAATTTAAGGTTTCCGTTCCCTATATGGTGCAAAGAAAATATTTCATTCTATTGTTGGCAGTAACGGTATGGTTTGGGTAGTTAGGGTGTGAAAAGAAGAATAATCTTTTTTCGTCATTAACTTAGCAAAATGACAATTTCTATCCCTATATGGTGCAAGAAAAGAAGTTAAAATTTTTCCATTTCAACTTAACAAATGGACGTTTGCTGTACAGATAGTAGTGAAAAAGGAGAAAATCAACCGTTGATTGCCAAAATGAACCGTTCCATTTGTACTAATAATGGAAAAAGTTTTGAATTTTGGTTACATTTCCCCTCTTTTCCAACGCGGTATATAGGAAAGATGATTTTCTTCTTTCGGGTTCTTTGACAACTGAATAAAGCAATTCAATACGTTTGACAGACAGCTAGCCGTTGAAACAAATACGCCATGACCTTTCCCCTGCAAAAGCGAGCGAACTCTATTTGTGTTCTTGTAAAAGACTTGTCCTCTTTTATCGCCATGACCTGTGCTGTCAGATAATGATACTCCCGTACAGCCACAGCTTGAGCGTTAAGAGCGTCGCACGCAATGGGTACGGCTACATAAGAACTATGCAGAGGTGGAACTCCTGTGGGCTATGACAAAAGCCGTTGAATTGCTTAGAAAAGATTTTTACAGAAAGGGGGTATGTGTTATTGATAATACTGTAAAAACAATTCAAAAGAAAAATAACAAGTGTGGCATTGGAAACAGAGGAAAGACAAAGATTGTTGTAAAAGAGCATTTTCCCGAAAAGGGGAAGACAATGGAAGAACTTCTGACTGATGTTATGCTTGAGAAAGCAAAGCAGACAATCGCATAAATTCGGTGCAGTTGTAAGAAATAGATTGAATGTGAAAAATAACCCATGTTATACTTTACTTGCAAGCAGGTATTGTAAACACGGGTTAGTTATAAAGGAGGATAACTGACAATGAAACAACAGATTTACAATACTGCACTTTATCTTAGGTTGAGCCGAGATGATGAATTACAAGGCGAAAGTTCCAGCATTACCACACAAAGAAGTATGTTGCGTCTATATGCAAAAGAACATCATTTGAATGTCATTGATGAATATATTGATGACGGCTGGTCGGGAACAAATTTTGTTGAGGTAAGATAACGATACCTTTTTTGCAGAGGGTGTTATCTTACCTCTTTTTGATGTATGTTAGATAGCATAACTCTTTACGTCGGCTCCTATCTGTCTGAAATAGGAGATACTTTCGGTAGGCTTGTCACCTGTATCAACTCTGCCGACAAAGCTATAAAAGATTTCGATTTTGCGGGTGTTCGTTTCCTTATCCAGTTCGTGAATAAGAATACGGTCAATAAATTCATGGACGTTTTCGTAGGTCAGTTCTTCAATCGCTGTGTATCTGCGTACCAGTGCGACAAACCTTTTTACGTCCGCGCTGCGCTCGGTGGCGTTGTCGATTTCCTGTGACAGCTCCGCAATCCTCCGGGTCAGCGTCTTTTTTTCTTCATCATAGCCGGAAGTCAGAAAAGCAAATTGTTCATCTGAAAGTTTCCCTAAAGCGTTGTCCTCGTAGAGCTTGCGGAATAAGATGTTCAGCTCGTTAATACGGTTCTGCGCCTTGTCAAGCTCTTTCCGCTGCTGTGTCAGCGTCTTTTGTACTGCCTTTGCGCTGCACTCGTTGGCTGTTTCGATAAACTCCTGTTCATGCTCTTTCACATAAGACGTTACTCGCTGCAAGTCTGCAAGGACAAGTTCTTTCAATACGCTTTTGCGGATATAATGCGTAGTGCAGAGCATATCATTTCTTGCCCGGTTGCGGTAGTTGCCGCAAGTGTAGGCGTGTTTCCGTTCAAGCGTCCCGGCTCCGCGTACTGCATACATTTTGTAGCCGCAGTCCCCGCAAAAGAGCAGCCCGGAAAACAGGTCAATTTCATCAACCTTTGTCGGGCGTTGCCGGGTGGCAATCCGCTTCTGTGCAAGTTCAAAGGTTTCTTCATCAATCAAAGGTTCGTGAGTGTTGGGGAAGAAATACCTTTTTTCCTCCGGGTTCTTTTTCGTCTTTTTCGACTTATAAGATACCTTGTAGGTTTTCCCGGTTATGGTATGCCCTAAATATTCTTTCCTTGTCAGAATGTCGTACAGCGTCTTATCCGGCCAGTTGTACCATGCGTTGAGCTGTGGGCGGGGGTGGCGTTTGCTCCCTGTCCTGCGGTAGCGCAGTTCCCCGACGGTCAGTATTTCATTGTCCCGCAGCCAGTTCTGGATTTCACACATACGGTCGCCCCGTACATACATTGCAAAAATCTGTTTTACGACGTGCGCCGTTTCCGGGTCGGGTATCAGATGATTGCGGTTATCCGGGTCGATAAGGTAGCCGTAAGGAGCTTCGCCGTTGACGCGCTCGCCTTTCTGCGCCTTTGCCTGTTTGACAGCCCGGATTTTCTTTGAGGTGTCGCGGGCGTAAAACTCGTTGAACCAGTTCCGCAGAGGGGTAAACTCGTTATCTTCCCTTGCTGTGTCTACACCGTCGTTAATGGCAATGTAGCGCACTTCATATTCGGGAAAGACAATCTCTATCAGCTCCCCGGTTTTCAGATAATTACGTCCCAGACGGGAAAGGTCTTTTGTTATGACGGTCGCCACGTTCCCGGCTTCAACCTCATGCAGCATGGCTTGAAGCCCCTCACGCTCAAAGCTCACGCCGGAAAATCCGTCGTCTACGAAAAAGCGCGTGTTGAAAAAGTGGTGTTCGTCAGCATACTTTTGTAAAATCAGTTTTTGGTTCTGTATGCTCTCGCTTTCCCCGGCTTGCATATCTTCCTGGCTCAATCTG
>ERZ894236.173-NODE-173-length-96869-cov-93.627_pt1 | contig 96869 bp, 84 predicted proteins | sample MGYA00380297_ERZ894236 | MGnify/ENA primary metagenome ERZ894236 (study PRJEB32331, sample SAMN06328420) | human gut metagenome | biome: human gut microbiome; feature: stool | host: Homo sapiens | collected 2014-08-04 ... | reverse complement strand
TTCCTTTTTATGGTTTACATAAATTCCCATTACCCGAAATTTATTTTACGCTACTAGCTATCGCTTTTTATCGATAGCTACCGGCTGCATATAAAATAATTTATAATCTTACTTCCATTATTCATCCTCTACTGCTTGTTTCTCGGCAAAGGTCCAAACCTCATCCAACTTTATACTGTAAGCGCCCAATAATCGGGCGGATTGTTTAATTGTTCTATCTTCTTCATAATTATTGATAGTAAAGCGAGTGTTTTACTCTAATAATTATGGGAGGTATCTATCAATGAGTCGTAACTCAAAAACTTCAGCTGCCCAGCAGCTTAAACTTATAATGGAATGCCGCAGAAGCGGCAAAACCGATGCACAGTGGTACATTGAATGATTCACAATTTTTCTTCATGCTTATATTAAGATAAATTAACCCCAGACTTCTTCCGCAATTTCCTTTACAAGTATAAGCTTTGCCCACTGCTCCTCTTCTGTCAGTTTATTACCAATTTCACAGGAAGCAAAACCACACTGCGGACTTAAATACAATCTCTCAAGAGGCACATACTTTGCTGCTTCATGGATTCTTGCAATTATCTTTTCCTTATCCTCCAATACCGGTGATTTTGTAGTAATCAGTCCGAGTACAACCTTCTTGTCTTTTGAAATCTTAGCAAGAGGAGCAAATCCTCCAGACCTTTCATCATCATATTCAAGAAAGAGTGCATCCACATTTTCCTTAGCAAACACATAATCAGCTACAGTATCGTATGCACCGCTTGCAAAAAATGTTGAATGGTAGTTTCCTCTACAAATATGTGAGGTGATTACCATATCATCCGGTTTTCCCTCAAGAGCCAGATTGTTTACTACAAGAAGTTGTGCCTTCACATCCTCCAAATCCATTCCAAGAGAACGGTATCTCTGCTTTGCAGCCTCTCCAACAATTGCTCCCCATGTGCAATCGTCGAGCTGGAGATTCCGGCATCCGGCATCATAAAACTGCCTGATTACATCCTGATATGCCTTTCCAATATCCTGAATTAATTCTTCATTTGTAGCATAATACTTTCTTGTATTATCAAAATTATTCGGTACAATCATCTGCTGGAAAGTCTGAGCCGGTGCAGGGATTGTATATTTAGCTACTGTATTCTCATCTTCAAACTGCTTTAAGAATTTGAAATACTCAACAAAAGGATGTGCCTTTGCCTTAATCTTTCCCACAAGATAAGTATCATCAAGCACTGCCAGTTCCGCATTGAACTTCACACCATTTCCAGTGTTCTCGTGAGCCACACCTTCAAATCCCCACATAAAATCAAGATGCCAGAAGGTTCTTCTGAATTCTCCATCTGTTATTACATGGAAGCCCAGTTCTTTCTGCTTTGCTACAACTTTTGTTATTTCTTCCTCTACCACTTTTTCAAATTCTTCTTTACTAATTTTCCCATCCTGATATGCTTTCTTTGCATTCTTAAGAACCTGCGGTCTTAAAAAACTCCCTACAAAATCATATCTAAAAGGTGTCTGTAAATTACTCATCTTTATGTCCTCCATTTGCTTTGATGAAAACATTCTAACACCTTTTGTTTCGGATGAATAATATTTAAAATCTAACCTTTGTCATAGTTTTAATCTATGGACAAACACTTTTTTAATGCATCAACATAAGATGATGCATAACGACTATATATCATATTTTTCTTTTTTAAAACACCGATTCTCATAACGCTGTCTGATAAAAGCGGCTTAGAAATAATGTTGCTTCCGTTCAGCTTTTGGTCTATCACTCCGCTGCAAACAGTAAAACCATTCAACCCAATCAGAAGATTGAATAATGTGGCTCTGTCTCTAACCTGTATATTTTTAGGAAAATCCAGCATACTCACGAATTCCTCCGCAAAATAAAATGAATTACGTTCGCCTTGTTCAAATACTAAATACGGATATGGTTGTAAGTCTTCTATTGTGACCATTTCCATTTGAGCAAGCGGATGATTATCACAAATAAAAATATGAGGCTTTGCAACATATAATTCTTCAAATACGAGATTATTATTTTTTATCATTTTATTCAGAATATCTTCATTATGTTCCGCCAGATATATAACACCAATTTCACTCTTTCCTTGAGCAACGTCCTCTATAATTTCTCCGGTTTGAGTCTCCCTTATAATAAAGCTGTATTCATTGGCATCATATTCTTTTATTAAGTCCACAAAAGCATTTATGGCAAAAGAATAATGCTGACAGGATACAGAAAACTTCGGTGATCTATTTTTTCCCAAGCCAAAGTGATCTTTCATATTCTCTGCCTGTTCCAATAGCATTCTGGCAAAGGATAATAGTTCTTCCCCCTCTCTGGTTACAACTACACCCTTATTTGTCCTAACAAAGGCTGTAATGCCCATTTCCTTCTCTAAATTGTGAATTGCTGACGATAAACTAGGCTGCGTAATAAAAAGCTTTTCCGCTGCTTCTGTTATATTCCCACACTCAGCAACCACTACTAAATAATTTAATTGTTGCAATGTCATGTATAAATATCCTCCGTCTCTCTGCACGATTGAATGTATGCCGAATTATTCCTCACATATATCATCTCTTTACCAACCTGAAATTTTCAAGTACTACACCTTCCACTTATCATCCTCGCAAACCCATGAATACCAGATTTGCAAGAATTATGCCTTCTATCAATAATACAATTACTATATTTTTCACCAGTCCGACTAAAAATAGAATTGAAAATATTTCTACTGACAACGCTACCAAGCACATACTATTTGCTATATATTCTGTCACCATTGCTACATGTGGTGTATATATCTGTAATTTACTGTAAAGGATTGGTCGCAAAATAGTACGAATTAAAATACACGCTATCGGAAACGCAAATATAAAATACTTACTCATCCATGAAGTTGCAACACCAGCATTCCACTGGACAGGAATCTCAGATGGTAAAATAGGATATGATAATATTGCAACAACAATGCAAATCATAAGCAATATTCCCCATGTTACAACACTTCCCCATTTGTAAAAAAATCCCACTGAATCAAAACGCAATGACTTCCTGTTCTTTTCCCAATATTCATTCGTATCTATTACATATGCTTCTATATTCAAATTTTCAAAGGTCAACGCATCTGCTTGAAGCATCTTATCACACATTTTTTTGGAATTATTTAACTCCATAATCTGCTCGTCTAATTTAGCACTTTGCGTTTTAAGAACTTCATAAAGTGTTATCTCCTGTTGCATAATAGAACGAATATCCTGAATCGAAACACCTAGTGTTCGCAGATATGCTATCTTCTTAATTTTATCCACATCTTCTTGGGAATAATCTTTATATCCATTGTTGATATTCTTTACTGGCTCTATAAGTTTTTCCTTCTCATAAAATCGAATATTAGAACGCCCCAATCCAGTTTTTTGTTCTACATCTTTGATAGTCATAAGAAACCACTCCTTTTCTTATATGTTTTCACAAAAAGGATAAACCATAAACCTTGTTTACAGTCAAGTAATTTCTCTGTACTTTCTTCAAAAAACAACTGAAACTTCAAATTTCATTTTCTGTTCCGCCATGCTTCATTCGAAATTCGGCTTCTTATTTTTCTTCAAATGCCGCATATACCATCATACATTCATCACAGTAATATCCATCCGTCTTCAATCTAAGATTGATGGTATTTTTCTTTACTAATTTTCCTTTATACTCCTCTGGATACCAAGTTGGCATTGTAAGCGATTGAGTTAAACTCCCTGCATCCTTTGCCTCAATAACACCCTTTTTAAATTCATTTCCACATACTGGGCACTTCATTCTAACACCTCCCACAACTTCAAAGCTTTCTCTCTGTTTCAATCTTTGCATAAGACTAAAGGTTCCATATCATTCAAATATATGAATTCTTTTTTTATTATATTGCGTTCTTGGTTCAGGTTTTTGATTCGAATAACCCAGATGAATCAATGCCATCGGTATAATATGTTCTTCTAATCCTAATATTTTTCTGACCTTTTTCACTGGAGTGACCATAGGGAACAAACCACACCAGCAAGATGCTATGCCCATTTCCGTTGCAGTCAATAAAATATTTTCCGTTGCAGCTGCACAATCCTGTATCCAAAAATCATTTACTCTATGATTCAGCGAACGCTTATCATTCCCAGCAACTATAATAATAAGCGATGAATCCATATTCGAATATCTACCTACGTTTTTTAGTTGTTCTCTAAGTTCCTTATTCTTTACAATATAAAATTCCCAAGGTTGCTTATTACATGCACTAGGTGCCGCCATTGCGCTTTCCATTAGTTTAGCAATTACTTCATCACCTATTTTTTCATTCGTGAATGTACGTATACTACGTCTTTTTAATGCATTATCATAAACAGTCATACAACCATCCTTTTCCTTTATAATTCGTAAACTTCAAATCTTCTATTGCTTTCAATCTCTCCGTAAGACTGAAATTTGGGCGTGCTTAACAATATAATATTTGATAATTAAATTTTATTCTCCTTGTGGAACATTTTCGTTTAAACTCTTATTACGATAATTCAAATTCGTACGAAGAGTATATCCCTGCTCTTCCCAAAAATCATTTGCCACATCATTGTCTTTAAAAACCAATCCAAATACTTTAGTGATACCTTCTTTGCGTAGCGCATCTTCTGCCTTTTGAACAAGCATACGTGCTATTCCTTGGCGACGATAATTTGGATGAACGCACATGTGATGAATGATTGCCCGTCTTCCATCATGTCCCGTAAGTATAACTCCAACTACCTTGATATCATTCTCTGTGCTATCATTCATGTATGCCAAAAAACAAGTCGTCGGATTACGCTTCAAGTATCTTTCAATTCCATCTTTGCTATCATCTACCGGGTTCATTGCACGTCTTGATTGTTCCGTGCTATTCCAAAGTTCATAGATTCTGTCGTAATCACCAATTACAACAGGTCTAATTTTAATATTCATAATTTTTTCCTCCACCAAATTCGTCTCTCAGTTAAACACACCGTCTTACTGGAAGTTTCCAGCTCGATAAACTCCGGTTTATCTTCCTACCAGATTTGCATCAATATATTCAAAATAAGGTTTTTTACCAACATCTGTCCTATGTTCCAAATACCATTTAGCAGCATCCTTTATTCCATCTTCTAAAGATATGGTTTTGGGATATATTTTGCTTTGACGAGTTACATCTAAATAGTATTCGTAGTTGTAAAAGCTAAAATAATTTCTCTGCTCTATTGTCTCATTGACATTCACGAAAATAGGTGTTTTTCCTAAACTTTTATAGCATTTTGTTACCCACTCTTTAATAGATACTGCTTCTATATTGCCGACATTAAAAATATGCTCGTCTGGTTTATTCTTAATGATTACTTCCATTAATCCACATAAATCTTTAACATGGAAGAACTGTAGTTTCATACTTCCATCTTTTGGTAAATAGAATTTTCTATCCGCTAATGCACAGTCAAATACAAAAGCTTCTCGATAAACATTATTCATAGGTCCATATAAATATGGTGGTCTTAGTATATATGCATCCTTCACTTTTTCAAGCAAGACATTTTCAGCTTCTATTTTGTCTGTTCCATACGCACCCCAAAATTTATTTGCAGACTTCTCTGATTCCTCAAGAAATGGCTGAACTCCATACTCTGGATACACAGCACTCGAACTAATCATTATGTACTGTCCAAAGGAGCCTAGTTCTTTAACAAAATCAATAATGTCCGCAGCATTATAAGCAGTTATATCAGCAACAACATCAAAGAACGTGTTCTTTAATATACCATCTAAATTATGCCTATCACCTTCAATAAGATTTACTCCTTGAACTTGTGGTTTAGTATTTCTATTAAGTACATAAACTTCATAACCTGCATTCACAAAATATTCTGCTACATATTTACTTACAAAAGTTGTTCCACCAGTTACTAATATCTTTTTCATTGTGATCTCCTCTGTCAAGAAACTTCAAATTCGTCTCTCAGTTAAACACTCCGTCTTACTGAAATTTGCCTCTTCCTTTTCCATACTGACAAACCTGTAAGACCACCTAATGTGTCGCCAACCACTCTTCGATTTCCTCCTGATAGGGCAACTTAAAGAAATCCTTATCTATAGGTGTCATATCCAGATTACCATCCAACACCTCCGCAGCAATAATCGGCTCCATATCCATTCCACGTTCTTTTACCAGCCTCATAAAAGCATAAGTCCACATATCTACCATCGTACGGTTCAAATCATACATTTTCCTATCTTGCCGAATCCTCTGCAAAAGCAACTTACGAATTTCCTTCTTGTCCTCATGCAAAATTGCCAAGATAATTTTCTTTCTGTCACAATCCTCCCATGCCTCAACCAAAGAATAAATCTCCTGACTTTTTCCACCCGTCAAAAGCCGAAGCAATGGTTCTGTCCATGTTTTCTCCTTTTCACTAGAAAAATGTTGAATCTGGGACAACATCCAATCTTCCCCTGAGGCATAAGCTCCCAGCATTATGGAAAACACTGGTTGAAAACCCTCATCACCCTTCTCATGCCTTTCGAAATAAGGAACCCATTTAACAGGATATCCCTTCTCTCTAAGCTGATACGCTCGCAACCATGTCAATGCAGTCAAATACCAAAAACCCCTTACACGCTTGGCATCTCTATATTCAATATAATCATCTTCTGCATTCAATTGATACACCACAGACATCACATAACACAAATCCAGTAGATTCTTTTCACGATAATATTTTGCATATGCACCATTCTTATACATATCACACTCTCGACCAAGTACCCACTGCTCCGGTGTAGACTGTAACAACCATGCGTTATCGCTGTCTTTCTTCTCCCTGTCAAAATCAATAGATGTGGCACGTATTTCCGGCAGCTTCTTTTTGCTAGGCTTTTCCAACTTTTGTTTTGGTCTTGTAGATAAATAATCTTCTCCTAAAAGTGGCTCCGGATTTCTAGAACTAAATTCCTCTATATACTTTTTCTTGTCTTTTGCAGGTACTGCCACCAATTCTTTTGCCATTTTCATATGATTCTTCAAAGCTTTGTCCAATAATATCTGTCCCTGTTCTGATGTTAATCCTGACACCTGTATATATTTCTGTACAAAATCAATTTGTCGTTCCTGCGCCTTTAAGCATCTTTTTTCATCCTTCTCAGCTACTCCATAAAAAAACTCTTGCAAATCCTGCACAAACTGTAAAGCCAGTTCCTCCCACCCATCTCTAGGTGTAAAAAAACTTTCCTCAACTGCCAAAATGTACTGCTCGTCCATGGAATACCCTGTAGCCGCAGCTTTCCAAAAACGTTCCACAGTCTTTTTCAAAAACTTAGACATGTCAAAAAATCTATCCTTTGCAAGCTGCTCATAAACCTCATACTCTTGCTTAATGCATACAGTCCCAAAGACCACAAATTTCCAAAAATGAGTCTTCTTCATGATTTTTGAAACTTCCTCCAAAATTACTGTATATCTTTGTAAATCACTCATATTTTTTCCTTTTTCTTAATGATATTTACTCATAAAAATAACTCAATGCAACAAACACATAATAAGAAACGTAAAATTCAAATTTCCGTCACTTCCATTATACCATCGTTCTTCTTAAATCTACATAATTTTTTGTCTCATTGCCAACTCTGGCATATCATGATTAACCTCTGCCTGATAATACCCGCTAATCGTCGTCGGAGCATTAAACAGTGCTGCCAACAGATATTTCTTGATATTGCGAACCTTTGAGGTATTCCCCTTAAAACAGTCCACAACGTACTCTATATGCCCAGAATGAAGCTTAAGGAATTTCGATTTCACCAGCTGTATCGGGTATTCGTTTCTGGCGATCAAGACGGATCCGCTCTTACACAACACTGTCTCAAGAATAAGGTCATAGATACCCTCAAGAAGTTCTCTGTCGTAAGGATACCTGTCACATAGGATTTCCCAATCCAAATTCTCTCTAATGATTTCTGCATAAGCTGTATACTCATCCAATCCGACATCGCTATCTGCAGATGAGATTAGATAAGTATCACTATACTCAGTATTATTAACCTTAGTATTATTAGTGTCCTTTTTGCAAACCTCTAAAGGTTGATTTTTAGGACTTCTTGAAGTTGGATTTACAAACCTCTTGAAGTTTGTTTTTCCAACCTCTGAAACGTTATCCACAGAGTTTTCTTCTGTTTCAGAAGTTTGTTTTTCCAACTTCTTAACCGTTTCTGCACCCTCCAGCATAAAGTTCTTCACATAGATAATGGTCGGCTTTCCTTGCCCCTGACGTTTCTTTTCAATCAATCCAAGACCAGATTCTGCATCCAGCTCCTTAATCGTATCTATCGCTTTATTCTTTTTACAATTCAACATTTCCATCGTGTCCTCAACGGAAAAGTAGATATAAGCCCTGCCTCCCTCGTCAATCCACTTGTTTTTGATAGATAAAGACATTCTATCAAGCATCAATCCGTACAATACTTTTGCATCTGTAGAAAGAACCTTGAAGAAGTCATTTGTAAAGAGTAACTTAGGAATTCTATAAAAGCTGAGCATGTCTGCTTCTTGTCCGTAAAAATAATCAAATGTAATTCTATCACTCAAATCTGTATCCTCCCTTCCGGAGCAGAGTTGCAATTTTTGCATGTCTGCTCCTATATTCTTTTCGTAACGTTCTTCACATATATTCTGCTCGGATATCCGTTTCCACCTTTTCTTTTCAGAATCAATCCCATATCCTGCAATTCATTTAGACACTCGCCCGCTTTTCTCTTAGATATATTCATATCCTCTTGAATCTCTGACAGTTGGTACTGGATATATACCCGTCCTTCATCATCAATCCATTGATTCTTAGAAGCTATTGCCATTCTATCCAGCAATAATCCGTACAATATCTTTGCTGAGATGGAGAGGGAGGAAAAGTCCTCCCCTGTCACCAACAGCTTTGGTATCTTAATGAAAGTAAACTGTCCTGCTTCACTTCTATAAAAATAATCTGTGCTTATCCTTAATGCCATATCCATACGCTTACGCCTCCTGCTCTGCTTTCCACTGTTCCAATAATCCCACAATTACTCTTTCAATCTCAGTCTGAGAATAATATGCCGGGAAATATTTATTCAACTTCCGTTCTGTAATTGTAATCTTCTTTCTCTTCTCAGTAGTGGACCTACTTTTAACAAGGATTCCAATAAGCTGTTCCTGCGTCATGCTCTTGTCCTCACGGTACTGGCGAAGCTCCATTATCTGCTCCTGCTTAATCATGCCGTTCTCTTTAATATACTCATAAAGCCACTGCTGAACATTACGATTAAAATAGGAAAGTTCCACTGCCATTGCAAGGGCTAGCCGTTTCTCATCTACCATATCAAGGAGCTTTGGAATTAGTTCTGTTAATCTTACATATCTTCTTACCTGCGCATGACTACAACCACTTTCTTCCCCAACAATATCTGCTGCTTCCAACCTCCGCTCATTATGAGCGGAAGTTAAATCTGACCTTTTACCCTGACGCTTAATAGCATCCAACTTCATTTTAAAAGCGAATGCTTTCTCGCTCGGAAGAATCTCTTCTCTTTGGATGTTCCCATCCACCATCGCTATCGTTGCTTCATCATCCGTCATCTCCTTAATAATTGCCGGTATCTTTCTAAGACCAGCTCTCTTAGCTGCCCGAAGTCTTCTGTGACCGGAAATCATTTCATAGGTTCCTTCATCATCCGGACGAACCAGAACCGGTGTAAAAATTCCATTGGCTCTGATACTTTCTGTCAGTTCTTCCATTCGCTCATCATCAAGCACCTTAAAAGGATGATTCTCAAAGGGATAAATCGCTTCCACATCTATATCTATCGTGCCCTCTGTATCAGGCACACATAATAATTCATCAATACTGGTCATCGTAATTTTCTGTCCCGGTCTCTTAGCCATTGTTCATTACCTCCTTAATCAATGCTGAATAAGCACAAGCTGCTTTTCCTTTCGGGTCATATACATAGATACTACTTCCTTCTGCACTAATCTCTGCCGCTCTGACAGACATTGGTATCTCCACATCAAATACATTGATACTTGTGGAATAGGCACCATATACCAGTGCTGCAATATCCCTTGCATAGTTCGTTCTGTTATCAACCATTGTTAGAAGAATACCTTCAAACCTAAGTCCGGGATTCAGCTGTCTCTTAACCCTTCCTATGGTCTTAATAAGCTGCTGTAAACCCTTTACCGGCAAATACGCTGCCTGTACCGGAATCAACACAGAATCGGCACATGCAAGGGCATTTATGGTAAGCATTCCCAAGGATGGCATACAATCAATAATAATATAGTCGTAGAATTCTCTGACCTGCTCAATATACTCTCTAAGGATTGTTTCTCTACTGATAACACCAATTAATGAAATCTCAAGTCCTGATAATTCGATGTTCCCCGGAAGTAAATCTACTCCCTCTTCATGGCAAACAATACCTTTCTTTACATCAAAAGCTTCATCGTTGATGATATTCATCATTACAGTAGCCAGTGAATAGGAAAGCTTATCCGGTTCCTGCACTCCTAAACTAATGGAAAGAGAACCCTGTGGGTCCGCATCAATCATCAATACCTTTTTACCTTCTCTTGCGAGTCCGATTCCAAGGTTCACGCAAGTCACTGTTTTGCCGACTCCTCCTTTTTGGTTAGAGACTGAAATCACCTTACATCCACATCTTGCTGTATCCATCATTAATACTCCTCCTCTCCAAATGACTCTACAAACTGTTCAACCTTTTCCAAATTCACTAATACGCAGCCCTTTACTTTTCTGACTGCACCGGCATCCTTAGCAAGCGTCTGAAAGCTGTGCAGCCCCATTGAAAAAAGCTCTGCACCCTCAGCATATCTCACATATTTTTTCTTTTTAGATTTAATTAGTTCCTCCATGTTTTTGATTTCTTTTCTTGCTCTTGGCATATCCATTTCCTCCGTTTCATAAATTACATCTTCATCCTCAGTTACTACACAATTCTCTTCCAGATATTTGTCAAATACGACAGTATCTACGATTGCTGTCTTTCTCAGCTTCCAAGTAGCTTTGGCTTCCTTTGCCACTTTCACGAATCCCCAATAGGGTAATCCGTAATGCCTGGCGGCTTGCTGATAGGTCATGTACTTGTGCTTTCTCCCCTCCAAGTACTTATCCAAGTCCGGTGGACCCTTTGATTTATGCATGCTTAGCTCCTTTCTGAGTATGCATTTTATGTACGAAGTGTAATGAGCATTTCCATTCGCAGATGCTTCGCATCTTGCTCATGTCGTGCTGTCGCACTATATCGTCTTGCAACACCAGTCCTCTGCAAGCAAGCTTGCTCGTCCTGTTATTGCAATCCGCTACACTGCTCGTAGATACACGCAAAAAGGCACCCATATTCAGTATTTCTACTAAATACGAGTGCCTAAAATTCAAAATTGAACCGGCTAAACCTCACTTTGCCACGTCAATGACAATCCATAGAGGCAAGTTGATTTTTTCAATTAAATCCATTGCGCTCCGTAGAGAACCATCCAAAACCAATGGATTTGTGGTACTTTCGGGGCAAGGTTGGACGCATTTGAACGTCTATGGATTTCCATAATTCTCAGGGAATCCGTACACTAATTGAGACTTTTCATCGTCGGAAATATAACCGAAGCTAATCCACCACAGTCCAAATAAGTTGATAAACGCTTTTTTACACGATTTTCATTATATATCGCCAGTCCATATTTGTCCACCAAAATCCAACAAACTAATGTCATTTTGATGTATTCTGACTTTTTTGATGTCAGGTTTGTCTTGGAAATCGTCCCCTTGCAAGGACTTCTTCCTAAAATATATCACTATTATTTTCCAGAGCTTTAATTGCTTCCTTTTTCTTCACATCTGTTGCTTCCGCATAAATATCCATCGTTGTTTCAATATTTGCATGACCCATAATACTTTGAATCACTTTCAGATTTCTTTCATTTTCACAAAATCTGGTGCAAAATGTGTGTCGGATATGATGACACGAAAAATGAGGAATCAATACCGGGCGTCTGCTCTCCCGTTTTGCCTTAATAATTTCTTCGGCATTGTAGGCTTCGTAAATTCTTTTGATTGCACTGTTGATTACGCTGGGTTTATGGATAATTCCGTCTTTATTGCAAAAGATAAACCCACTCATACCATCAACCACTTGCACATTAAAACCGGTTTCTTTCTGTGCTTCGTATTCATCCTTAAATGCCTGTTCTACAGCCTGCATCATCGGAATAGTACGAATCCCGGCTTCTGTCTTTGGCGAAGAAATATGAAATTCACTCTTTCCATTCTCCATTACTCGATAGATAGCCGCATGGTTTATACTAATGGTTTTATTCTCATAATCCAAATCTTCCCAACGCAGCCCTATCATTTCTCCTATGCGACATCCCGTTCCAAAAAGTGCTGTAAACAGTGGCAACCAATGGCAATACACAGGACTGTTCGATACATAGTTCAAAAATGCTCTCTGCTGTTCCAATGTAAGTGCGTGTCTTATGCCCTTATTCTTTCCATTCGCCTTTTTGATTTCTGCCATTACACCGCTTGCCGGATTATTGCGTATCACATTGTCCCTAACTGCCATCTGAAAGGTTGGGTGCAGAATCGTATGAATATTATCCAATGTATTCGCCTGTAACCCCAATATGTTCATCAACGAACAATAAAAGAATTTCACATCAGAATACTTTATATCATTGATGATTCTTTTTCCAAAAGTATCTCTGACAAAACGGTTATACATATACTTATAATTTACCCGTGTGTGTTCTTTCAAATCATACTTCGTTGAAATATACCTGTCAAATGCATAGTTCAAAGTTGTCTTTCCACTGCAATAGCTTTCAAGACCGTCCAACTGATTGCGAACAAGTTCTTTTTCCTTTTCCCTTAACTCCAACAGGTCATTTGAATAAACGACCCGCCTTTTACCTGTCGAATCGGTGTACTGGTAGATATACCTTCCGTCGTTTTTCCTCTGACTTTCGCCTTTCCTTAATACTCTGCCTTTTGAATCTTTTCTCGACATTGACATTATGTACCACCTTCCTCTCAATATAAGAAAGAGGTCACAAATGCCATTACTCATTCTCGGTATTATCCTGCTCTTGCAGCTTTCTAAATCCTTGAACAAGCGTCTGTGTTATGGTCAGATCATGAGAGCTGGCATACTCTGTTATATCTGTATGCTCATCTTTTGTAAGACGGATGAATACACCTTCACTTCTCGGATTTTCTAACTTAGGTCTACCCATTCTTGCCATCCGTCAACACCTGCCTTTCATAACCTGACTTCATTTTACTACTTGTATATCAAAAAGTCAAATACTTTTTGATATACAATAATTCGTTTTCCTCTTTCTTATCATGTCTACGCCCGAAAAGATTCCAAATACTCCTCAAAAATCTTCACGTTTACCAATGTGATACGGTTAATTTTATAAACAGCACGAGCATCCTGTGCCAATTTCATAAAGCTGTGTTTACTCATAGAATACCTCTCCGCACCCTCGTCATACCTTATAAAATTTTTTGTGTTCACTTTTGCCTGCATTCTTCCACCTACCTTTTCAAAGTGTGTTCTTTTTCTCTTGCTATGGTTATGGCATATCTGCCAATAAAAACATACTTAACAAACAAATATGCTTTTATTGGAAGATATTAAAAAATCCGTACAGGTAGCAGCTCATTACACTACCCACATCGGTATCGCACCGTCATCTTATCTGACCGGACTAAGCCGGAAGTATCATTATCAAAAATATGTATCAACGCCTCCGTGTAACTGCTACACATTTATGCCGGATATTTCTCGCTCCACACCTTAACTTCAATATCTGCTTTCAATATTCCTTCGTATCCACCTCTGCCAAAGGCAAAAGCAGGTGTCTTATGGCGTATCCTCAAAGCGGCTCCACATATTCCACACGTCCTGTACGCATTGGTTTATGAAATTGTCAAGGTACAATCGCAGACATCGTCTGCATTTTGGATAAAATCAAAGCTGAAATTGTCAGCCTAAAAAGCACATAAGCACACTTCCGTCTGCTATGAACGGTTCTGTAAAAATTATGTGCTTTATCAGAATGACAAGATCAAAGTTGTAATTTATCCGGTCCATATTTTCTTAGGACTTGAAATAAAACTTTTTTATGTATGCCCTCCGTCCAATCATATAATTCATGCAAGGCAGCTACTTCCATAGGTGTCAGCGAATTGGCATAAGGCTTGTAATCCTCTCTTATAAAAATTCCTCCGTTCTCTCCCTGTTTTGTATAAATCGGATAAACCGGAGTTAAAGCCTGAATATCATACTGTATCGTGCGAATGGAAACGCCAAATTCCTGTGCCAATTCATTCGCTGTTGTATGTCGTCTGATAATAAGAATATTGATTATTTCCGTTCTACGATGTACGGTATTCATGCTTCACCCCCTCTCTTCTGGTTTTCCAATTCTAATTTTAAATGCAGAATATGCAGTATCTTTGCTTATTCCCCTAAATTTCTCTGTAAATCTTTTATCTCTCTCCAGCCATTGACTTTCCCCTTTCCCATTGATAAAATCATTATGGATAGAATCAAAAATCATAAAAAGTCACACAAACTGCTATGGAGTTTTTACGGGCAATCAATGCCCTTATGAACCGTGGCAGTTTTTTTATTGCTTCTGCCCAACTGCAAAGTCGAATTATCAACGCTATCCATAACAAGGGCGGTAACGCCCTACTGTGTTGCAAACCGCTCGCCTATACTCACGCAACACGCAAATTCCCTACGGGTAATTTGCAGAAGAATAGCAAGCACTGCCTGTGTTCCCTCACAGGCACCATTTCCGCAAATTTCTACCAAGTGAAAACTTGCAGAAATTGGCTTGCATGGGGCATATCCCCCTGTCCCCCTAAAAGCAAAAAACAACCGCCGGCTACGGCATATTTGAAAATCTTTTATACAAATAAGGAAAGGACTGATACTGCAATGGCAAACCGAGAAAGACAAAATGAACTTAAAATCTATCTCAGCGATGACGAGCAATACATCTTAGATCAGAAATGGAAAGCCTCCGGCATGAAGAGCAAATCCGCATTTATTCGGCATCTGATTTTGTATGGCTATGTCTACGATGTAAACTACGAACACCTGCGGGAATACAACACCACGCTCGCCCGTATCGGCAATAATCTGAACCAGATTGCCAAGCGGATGAATGCTACTGGCAATGTCTATAAAGCCGATGTAAACGAAGTAAAGGAGCTGATGAAACAGGTATGGCAATCACAAAAATCCATGCTATCCAGGCAACCGTCCATAAGGCAGTAAACTATATCTGTAATTCCCAAAAAACAGATGAAAGTAGTCTCATTTCTTCCTTCGGATGCAGTCCTGAAACCGCTGCCTTTGACTTCAAATTTGCTCTGTCAAAAACAAATCAGGCAGACCCCAACAAAGCCTTTCATCTGATACAGGCTTTCGCTCCGGGAGAGGTATCTTATAAGGAAGCACATCAGATCGGTGTGGAGCTTGCCGACAAGCTGTTAGAGGGGAAATTTTCTTATATCGTTTCCACTCATATTGATAAAGGTCACGTTCACAACCACATCATTTTCTGTGCCGCAGATAATGTGAATCACGAAAAATATCATGACTGTAAACAGACCTACTACCACATTCGCCGCCTGAATGATGAGCTGTGTTCCAAGCATCAGTTATCCGTCATTTCTCCCACAAACCAGCGTGGTAAAAGTTATAAAGAATGGACATCCGGCAGAAATGGCACCTCGTGGAAAATCAAGCTCAAGCAGGACATTGATGAAGCAATTCAAAACGCTGATACATATGAACAGTGCATGGAGCTGATACGGGCAAAAGGTTATGAAATCAAAGGCGAAACCATTGGAGAAAACGCCTTAAAGTACATTTCCTTCCGCCCCCTTGACCGGGAGCATTTTGTCCGTGGCAGCTTAAAGTCTTTGGGTGCAGAATACACCAAAGAACGGATTAAGGAACGGGTAGAAACAAAGGCTTTAGCACAGACACAAAAACGTGTCCCATTCCCTGCCCGAAAAAAACCTCTTATCAAGGATTATTCTTCCCGAACGCTCATTGACACCTCGGAAGAAAAGTTCACGCAAAGCCCCGGTCTGCAGCATTGGGCAGCGATTGAAAATCTCAAAATCGCTGCCAGCAGTTACAGTAAAGCAGGTTCTATCATCGAGCTTGAAAAACAGATTGAAAGTAAGTCTGTTCTTGCAAAAACCGCACGGAACAGTCTTGTGGAAACAGAACGTCAGCTAAAGGATTTAGGACAGATATTGAAATACGCTGAACAATATCAGAGCAATCATATCTATCACATCCGTTACCGGAAATCGAAAGACCCTGACGCTTATCTCCGCCACCATGAAACAGAACTCCTGCTCCATGACGGTGCAGAAAATATGCTGAAACGCTTTGGAATCAGCTTAAAACATTTTGATATTGATAAGTTTCGTAATGATTACAATGCTCTGTATGCCAAGAAAGAAGCCTTGCAGAAAACCTATAAATCTGCTGAAAAAGACATACAGGCTCTCAACCGAAAACTGGATAATCTGAACCAGTATCTTGACCGGACTCCGGGACAGGAACAGACCACAAACCGCAAACCGGAAAAAGACTTTACAACGCTCTGATTTCCCCACAAAAAAGGTGTATCGCGTTGAAGTTTTATACTTCTTTGCGATACACCTTAGTGTGTAATATGCTGCTATCTCAAAACTTTTCACTATTCTTTTTCTATGTATTTTCACATACTTTACATCCATGTATTACACTCCATATCTACACTGTATTCTATTGCAATTCACTCGTTTTAATAGGTATTGTAAACTACTATCGAGGTGAATTATAATGCATGACATAAAACAAATTCTTGCCATTGCAGTGCGTGAAGCCCGTACCGAACTCGGACTTTCACAAGAAAAGCTGGCTGAAACTCTTAATATGGATACCCGCACCATACTAAATATTGAAGCCGGACGTGGTAACCCCAAATATGATAAGCTGTATCCTTTGATTACATATCTGAAGATACCCGCCGATAAGATTTTCTACCCAGCCAACGCAAACCAACATCCAAATCTCCAAAAACTCCTGACCCTGCTGAATGACTGCACGGAACAGGAGGCTGCGGATTTATTGCCTATGGTTCGTTATCTGCTTGATCTGCTGCACAAGCAAGACCATCCAACTCTGTAAGAATGCCAATAGACTCCTTGTGACTCTATTGGTTTTCTTATTTTCAAAGCACTTTATTTACAATTTCAATCATCCTGATTCCACTCCTTTTTTTAATTCTTACTTATGTAATATTTGAATTATTACATAAGTAAGATTTCAAGTCAATCTATTTTCTCTTAAATTGACAACTACACAAATAACATCTATAATATTTTTATTACAGCCGTAAGATTTAAGGAGGGATTTGAAATGAGCGATTTACCACAGATTTCTGAAGCTGAATTTGAAGTTATGAAAATCGTATGGAAACATGCGCCGATCAGCACCAATGAAATAACTGATAAATTATTACAGACTACGAGCTGGAGTCCAAAAACAATACAAACTCTAATTAAACGTCTAGTGAACAAGGGCGTTCTGACTTATGAAAAACAAAGTCGGGTGTTTGTTTACACTCCAGTTGTGAAAGAAAGTGAATACATCGGTCAGGAAAGTAACTCTTTTCTAGAACGATACTACGATGGAGACATCACTGCCATGCTGTCTGCATATATAGAAAATGACAGACTGTCCGAAACGGAAATAGACACTCTCCGCTCTCTTCTTTCCAAGAGGTCAAAAAAAGGAGGTAATTAACATGGCTGATTTTATGATACGCTTTTTAATATGCAATGTATTTATCAGCGGTATCATCGGAATTCTTTTGATAGCCAAGCGGATATTCAAAGGCAACCTATCCAGCCGGATGCAGTATAATCTGTGGTTCCTGCTACTTGGATTGTTGGTAGTTCCTTTTATACCGTTCCGTTTAATTGGGTTTCCGCAAATTCTCTCGTGGCTCAGTAGCCTGAAAAGTTCTCCTACTTCTGGCACCAGAACCGCCATAGGAGAAGCTGTTGGGATCAATCCAGCCGGAAATGCAGACTGGATGAATGACTTTGCCCTTTCGGTAAATAGTGAGACTCCATCCAGCATCGGATACATACTATTTGGAATATGGCTTGTAGGCATCCTTGCAATGATTATATTGGTAATCAAGTCCTCTATCCGCTTACAGAACTTGAAAAAATCTGCACTTCCCCTTCAGAACCCGGAAGTCCGAAAACTATATCATCGATGTATGAAAGAAATGGGAATTAACAGAAATCTCCATGTTTACAGTACTGCATTTTTGAAATCTCCGATTATTGTGGGGCTTTTGAAACCTTGTATTTATCTGCCGATTCATCTCATCTCAGATTATAACGAATCGGACATGCGATACATGCTGTTACACGAGCTACAGCACTATAAGCACAAAGATGCTATTGCCAACTATCTAATGAACTTTGCCGGAGTAATATATTGGTTCAATCCTCTTGTCTGGTATGCTCTGAAAGAAATGCGTAATGACAGAGAGGTTGCCTGTGACACCTCTGTTTTAAAGATGCTTGAGGAGGATGATTATGCAGATTATGGTAATACACTGATCAATTTTGCGGAAAAGATTTCACTTACTCCATTTCCGTTTGCCGCCGGTCTTGGTGGAAACATGAAGCAGATGAAACGGAGAATTATCAACATTGCATCTTATGAGAAGCCGACATTTATAAAAAGAGTAAAAGGTATGACTGCATTCATGTTGACTGCTGTCCTTCTCCTTGGATTCGCACCTTTTATTTCTACATACGCAGCAGATGGAAGCCACTACCAATGGGATTCCTCTTCTGAGAATATTTCCTATGTAGACCTCTCCACATACTTCGGAGAATACGAAGGCAGCTTTGTTTTATACGATTTGGAAAACGATGCATGGAGTATACATGACATGGAGCATGCCACCTTACGGGTTGCTCCAAACTCCACCTACAAGATATACGATGCTTTGTTCGGATTGGAAGAAGGCGTCATTACACCGGAAAATTCGTTCATTGCATGGAATGGAGAAACCTATCCATTTGAAGCATGGAACGCAGATCAGACCTTACAGTCTGCAATGAACTCCTCTGTGAATTGGTATTTTCAAGCAGTAGACGAACAGCTTGGAACCTCTGACGTTTACAGCTATGTTCAAGAAATCGGATATGGTAACGAAAACATGAGTGGCGATTTCTCCTCTTATTGGATGGAATCCTCCTTGGAAATCTCTCCAATAGAACAGGTCGAACTTTTAACCAAGCTGCAGAATAACAGTTTCGGCTTCGCCCCTGAAAATATCAATGCAGTAAAAGATGCCATCTGCCTTTCAGCTTCCGATGCCGGAACATTCTACGGAAAGACCGGAACTGGCCGTGTGAATGGACAGGATGTAAACGGATGGTTCATCGGTTATATCGAAACTGCAGATAATACATACTTTTTTGCCACCAACATTAGTGCAGACAGCGATGCTACTGGCGGCAACGCAACTGAAATAACCATGTCTATCTTATCAGACATGAATATCTGGGTATCACAGAAATAACAAAAACGAGTAAAGGTTAACTGTAGAATTAACTTTTACTCGTTTTTTCGAGGCTTATAAATATTAAATGTTTTTCTCCCTTTTCGGAAAAGTGAGTTGTTAAATTACAGCTTTCTGTACATCATCGGGTGCTTTCCCGAATTAATGCCAATCATTTGTTTTCTCATCCGTAATCTCCAATGTCTCAGTATCTATTAGATAGAAATCCACAACCTTGGTGGAAGCTACTTCATTACCGGATTTGTCTTTGAATTTAATTTGATAAACATATTCTCTTGAACCATTTTCAACATAAGATTCATTAATAATAATGTAATGCGTTGCTATAGTTGAAATACCATCTTGCTCGTATACTTGCTCCGCAATATTAACGTAAGGATATCCCTTAGCCGAAATATTATATGCCAGAAACTCGCTGAGTTCATCCCCAGCCTTTACTCCTTGGTATGACTCGGTATTTCTGATATAAGTTGCAACAGCTGTTAGTTCCTTCTTATAGGACTGAAATTCTTCTGTCATAGGATAGCCGTCACTGTCTGTATCTATTGCTGTGTCATCCTCCTTCTTCTGTTGAGAAAATATATTTTCATTATCTATTCTCTCGTCTTCTGAATCATCAGTTATTTCAGTAGTATCATCCATTGCAGCATTTTCTTCTATCATACTATCATATTCGTAACCATCAACAAATGGATCAAATCCGCCTTTTCCAAAGTAATCAGTAAAAAGTACTTCATCACCTGTAATAAGTGGATTTCTGTATTCATAATAATCAACATATACCCGCAGAAAGGCTCTCACATAGGCAACACATTTTATTCCGTCTTTTTCAACTATATGCATCGGTTTATAAGTAAAAGCAAATATTAAAATGCAAATATAAGTCAAAGGTATGAGACAAATGGCTTCAACACATATTGCTACATATTTCACATAGTTCTTTCGTATTTTTAGCAATAATTGAAATATGCCCAACAATATTCCTATTGTTATGATTCCGATTACCGCATAATAAAACCATTCTATAAACTTCAGATGGAAAAGCGATAATATGCCGTGAGCACCTGCAAATAACGTAGCGGCTACAAGTGTATCTAAGAGTATATACTTAGAATAATGCTTTAAAATATCTTTCATCTGAAAGCCTCCTTGTCATGCAGACACAATTACAAATTTATATTTATACATTGATGGAGAGCGGGAACACAATTCCGAAAAGGGACATGTTTTTTCTTTTTTTAATTACTACTTTTTGCAATATTCATAAATATTAAATGGTTCTTCTCTTTTTTCAAATAAGATATCAGCTTCTTTAATAATCTTAATAAGTTCTTCTGTCTCTACACCTACTGTTTTTAGTACAAGTAACTTCTTTTCATTCGTTATGAGAAAGAAAAAACCTTTGTACAAAAAGACTCTATCTATTTCTTTAAGTTCACAGATCTTTTTATCTTCTAATTTTATTCCCTGAATATCAATTTCCACTTTGTTATATCTTGATTTATTCCATACAAATTCATGGACATTATTTTCAAATTTTTTTCCCTTAGATTGAAACCAAATAATCCAAATCAATGCAATAATAGAAATCCCCATTCCCACATAAAACATCGGATAACTCTTTACAAAATAGCAGCCGATTGATAACAAAAATAATACTGGTGTCATTATATAAATAATTTTCCTTCTATTATATTTTGTCTTAAGTAATTGATATGGCATAGCATATTCTAACGAAAGCATATCTGAAATTACACTTTCTATATTATCTGATATGAATATTTATAAATTATAAAAGTAACAATCATATAGATAAGAAAAAACAACATAACTCAATCAGTTTAGTTTAATACGATTCTTTAAATTGATAAAAGGATGGTACACAAAAAGATAAACTGCCCATATTGTGTGGACATCATATAAAAAACATTCTTGTTAAGATAATATTTGAGTTTCCAACGGAGTGGCGATGCCACTCCTGTTTTTCATTGGATGCTTTAGCTTAATAAAACCCCTAGTTCTACTAGGGATAAATAAAATACTTTAGTATATTTTTTTGAATGATAATTACTATGGATTTACGAATTATCAACTAAAGGATATACAATATTTAATTAACATACTGTATTCTCAATTATAGTACCTGTTTACAGGTTGCAGTGCAAACAAATACGATGATATTTTTTCGATGCCCCTTTTAGGGGTTGGCACGTAATATCCCTTCTAGGGGTTGCTCAAACCACTAGTTTACTAGTGGTTTTGATTGGATATACTTATGGTTATAAAAGATGTCTGACAGATATAAAATATCCTGTTATGTATGCATATAAGAAATATCCGTTACCCATTTTCTGTGTCGGCAAATTTCTGGCAACAACCCATATTTCTTCATAATTTGCTGGAATGTTTTCGGAAATCATAATATCTACAGCAAGATATCTCGAAGAAACGATACATCATTGATAATGTATAGCACACTTTGTGTCTATATATAAACTCATATTGCACTTGTACTCTCACATCCATTCTTCTAATCGCAGAAAATTCCGTAAAAGTTCATTTTTCATCTTCAGGCACTCAATTTCTTACTGATATTCTCTGATACTAGCTGGTTCTGTCTGTTTTTAGGACGTCCTCTGTATTTTAGCAGAAGCCCAGCAATAAGACGAGTCTATTCCCGATTATAGTAATTGATTCAGTTTTCAATTTGTCGAATCTCTAATTAAAAGTATTTTACAAGCTTACGGATTGGTTTTTCCTACTTTACACATAGCAATCAGCTTTGGTTCAATTATTTGATATGCGTGTATTTACTTTTTGCTATAATAAAACCTGCTCATATAATCAAGTGTTTTTTGTTGAAACCACAGGCTCCTTATGTGATTCTATTATTTTAAATAAGGGGGCTTTTTGTCATTGTCCGTTTTTATTGGTTCAGTTCACTTTTTATGCTCAGATACAATAGGAAAAATTATTTTAAATTTTGCTTGACTTTTAAATATTACTATTGTAATATTTAAAACGTGCTTCACACAATAGACTTATTGCTATATTTTCTCAACTAAAATTTTATATTGACAAATACATATAGAATTCATTTTATTTATAAAGAGAGGTGACAAAACATTTTCAAAATCTTAATACAAATATGTTGAGAAAAGATAAACTATGTTGGATTATAGTTCGTAAGCACAACTAAAATGAATGGTTTACTAAATTTAACCTAAATAAAGAATTATATATTGTGACAAATACAACTCTCATATCCTTTAAAATGGAAATACTACTATTTTATTATGGATTTGCAATGAAAAACTTGAAAGGTGGAGATAATATATTACAAATGCATAAGTTAGCTATATGAAATGATATAAATGCTTCAAAAATTCAAAATTCTATGTATAATCTATATTTTAGGAGGATAAAGTTATGAAACACAACAAAATTATCATAAGTATTTTAACGATCTTTATCATATTATTATCTGTTGGATGTAGTAATAAACAAGAAAACATTCCTGATAGCAATGAAAATGTTAATGCAGATTATGATTCTCTATTTCAAGAACTGGAAGAAAAATATGATGCTACATTAGGAATTTATGCACTTGATACAGAAACTAATAAAGAAATTTCTTATAATGCAGATGAGAGATTTGCATACTGTTCAACATATAAAGCTTTAGCTGCCGGTGCCATTTTAGAAAAATACTCTATTGAAGAACTTGATAATGTAATATATTTTGAAGAAGAAGATGTTTTATCTTATGCACCAGTTGCAAAAGATAAAGTAGATACTGGAATGACTATTAGAGAAATATGTGATGCTGCAGTTAGACAAAGCGATAATACTGCTGGAAATCTACAATTTACTCTTCTTGATGGACCTAATGGTTTTAAACAATCATTAAGTAAAATTGGTGATACTGTAAGTGAGCCTTCTAGAATAGAAACTGAATTGAATGATGCTGTACCTGGCGATATAAGAGATACTAGTACTCCTAAACAATTGGCTTTCAATTTGAAAGAATATGTAACTGGAGATATATTGTCAGATGATAAAAAAGAGATTTTTATAGATTGGATGTCAAATAATGCAACTGGTGATGAATTAATTCGTGCTGGTGTACCAAGTGATTGGATTGTGGCAGATAAAAGTGGTGCTGGTTCTTATGGAACACGAAATGATATCGCTATTGTAACACCCCCAAATAAAAAACCTATATTTGTAGCTGTACTTTCAAAAAAAGCAGAACAAGATGCAGAATATGACAATAAACTGATAGCAGATGCCACAAAAATCATCTTTGATTTAATATCATAAAAATTGATTCACTCAAAAATAAATTAATATACCAAAATACGATTACAAAAGTTTTATCTTAGAAACTCTCAAAAAGAACCATAGATAAGATTATTTTCAGATAATCATGGATGCAATACTTAGAAGATTTCACCCATATGCTATATATACCATCTAGCTGATGGCATGTCAATAACAAGTGGCTTTCTCACCTGTTTAACTTGTCAAAAACCCCTGAATTTTATCCAAAATTCAGGGGTTTTTTGACAGTCTGATACCACCATTATGGTGGTCAGGGGATCGACAAAACTTAAAATTTCATTCATACAATACAAGCCCTTTCGGCAGGAACAAAAATCAATTTTGCCAATATGGTTTTATCATAATTCTAATTTTCTTCTTTTTCTGACTGCATCTCCGTAATACCTAAACCAAAGTATTTTTCAAAAAATGCTTTCAGTTTCTCAATAACACCTTGCTTTTTCTTGGCTCTGCCACTACCGCCAAAACGGGATACCGGAGGCATGAGCTTGTTAATTTCGGTTCCAGTCGTTTTCAATACTCCATCGCGGAACGCATTGGACACAAATTTTCTGGTTTCTTCTGGTTTGAGCTTTTCTGCCATAATAATTTTAGCAAGGTCATTTTCTTCCTGAGTAAGCACAAATCTGCGCCAGTCAGTTGTAACTTGTGTGTCTACATTGACACGATTGATAAAGGCTTCAATCAATTCTTTCTTGCTGCGAAGCTGCATACTGGCATCTACTGCCTTACGGATCGAAGTGAGAATTTCCTTATCCTCACAGTTGCCCTCATGATATTGCTCGACCAACATCAATATGTAGTCGATATTTGGATCTATATTAAATAAGTGGACACGATTTATAAACAGATGTACCATAATACTAGACACCAAAAGGAGGTATCTTTATGGCTAAAAAAATTATTATGATGAGGATTTCAAACGAACTCTTGTTGATCTCTATCATAATGGCAAAACGCAAGCTTCTCTAATCAAAGAGTATGGTGTTTCTCAAACTGCTCTTTCCAGATGGATCAAGCAATACTCCACTGTTGAAACATCTAATGGTGAAATTCTGACCGCTAAACAGATTCAGGAACTTCAGAAAAGAAATGCTCAGCTTGAAGAAGAAAACCTCATCCTAAAAAAAGCGATTGCCATCTTCACGCTACACTCAAACAAAGATTAAGCACAGTTTATAAGCTTCGATTACAGCACAATATCAAAACCCTCTGCCGTGTTCTCAACGTAAACCGCAGTACTTATTACAAACATTTTTATTCTCTGCCTTCTTCCAGAACCATTGAGAATCAGAACATCAAACAAATGATTCTACACATTTACGCTGACTACGATAAACGCATCGGTGCTTATAAAATTACATATATCTTAGGTCGTGACTATGGCATTTTCATCAGCGTCGGTCGAGTGTACCGCCTGATGCATTCCATGCAGCTTCCGCCTATATCCACAATAAAACCAAAATCCATTTCTCGCCCAAAAGAGTTGTCCGGCTGTTATGCTAATCACCTGCATCAAGCCTTTCATCAAAAAGCTCCCAACTTGGTCTGGACAAGTGATTTTACATATCTCAAAGCCGGAGGTAAGTGGTATTACCTTTGTATCATTATGGATCTTTTTCTAGAAAAATTATCTCTTGGAATATATCATCCAGACCCAATGCAGATCTGATAATCCAGACCTTTCAGAAAGCATATCATACCAGAAATTGTCCTGCTGGACTGATGTTTCACTCTGATAGAGGATCACAGTACATAACCTTTGCATTTCGAAAACTGCTTGATGAACTGAATGTTGTCCAGTCCTTCTCGAAAAAGGCATATCCTTTTGATAACGCCTGCTGCGAAAGTTTCTTCAAATATCTCAAAAAAGAAGAAACCAATAGGCGTAATTTTCGCACCTATCGTGACCTATACCACTCTGTCTTCCAGTATATCAAAGACTTCTATAACTCTCGCAGACCACATGGTTCTTTAGGCTATCTGATACCAGACGAAATGGAAACAACATTCTGGGAACGACAAGGAATCTAGGCATTCCCAGAAAATATATTTAAAAATCGCGTCTTTTTCATTGACTATAGTTCAAAACCCTATATATATCTATCAAATGTTTCATTCTCCTTTTCAATAAGATTTTTTTCTGTATACTATGTAACTGTTAAAGTGAACAGTTCACATTCTCGGCTCACATTGAGCCATACCATAGCTCACGCCGAAGACAGACCTCCCCCTTTGGCGTTTTTCATCGTTTTTTGAGGGGGGGATTTTTTTGTTCTTTTTCAAATTCATTCAATAAAATAGAGATTGCTGCTTTTTCCGCCATTGTCACGAAACCGATTTTCTTTTTTGATGTATGCACTTCTTTCCAATTCTTGAATGGAACGCTTCACTGATGCCAAAGAAAGATGCAGATCTTTCGCTATGGTTTTCATGGAGGGATAGCAGCTTTTTGTTTCTTTACTGGCACGTTCACAAAGATATAAATAAACAGATACGGCTTTACTGGAAAGCTCTGTATCCTGATAGACCTTCATTTTGTCAATCATAACTTTTTTCCACCCCTTTCATGGTTTTCGATATGTTGCATAACGGCTTATCTTGTTCCTGCATTGGGCGTTTGACGGGCTGTTGGAGAGGATTTTGGGGCAGACCGTATTTTTTTGCAATGGCTTCCTCAATGGTCTTTTTATTTGCGTAATGCACCTTTCTCACCACTGCTTGACGCATTGGATATGTTTCATTCAGTTCGATTCCCCACTCAAAAAACAGCTTCAGCTTCGTTTTCATAGGCTTTACGCCTGTTCTTGTGACGATGAACGTATCTTTTGGCATGATTTTAAGCTCATCTGGCGTCATCAGTGGTCTGCCTGTCATTTGAAGTGACTTGGATTTATCTCTGCCTTGTGAGATACTTCCTGTCATAACTGTCCTATCCCCCAGCGTTTTGGACAGTACATTGGCTGCTTCGGAGTTTGGTGCAAAGCCGCCATATATGCAGACCTGACAGTTATCAATGATGATGTCCGCACCTTCTTTGCCATAGTTCTTTTCTAGCTGTGCCAATGATTGTATGATAGGCACAAAGCTGATTCGTCTGGAACGGCTGGCAGAAAACATCATTTCCGCAGATTGTATAGCTGGCAATGTACCGAACTCATCCAGGAAGAACATAACTCTGTTTGGCAGCTTGCCACCCATTTCATCAGCAATGGAAAGCATTTCTCTGTATAACTGCTGTACGATCAAAGAAATGAGGAAATATTTGCTGTCATCTTCCTCCGGCATAATCAAAAACACTGCTGACTTGTTCCTACAAAACTTTTCCGTATTGATTTTCGTTTCAAAGCAGAGCAGCTGTTCAATTTCAGAATCAAGAAAAGCATTCAGTCTGGACAATGCCGTTGACAGCACAGACGCCATTGCCTGGTCTGAAGTATTCAGGGCGGCACCAGACAGCCATCTTGCTTTATGTTCTTCTGGAAGACGTTCCATCAACAGCTTGAACTGACTTTTGCCTTTCACTTCCGATGGTCCCAATAAATCTTGAATCAATTTGAACACACTGATGATATGCCTTTCTTCGCCTTTTTCTTCTTTCTGTTCCTCTGGCTGAAACAAAATCTCTGCTTCAACATCTTTTTGAAGAATGGCTGTCTGTGCTTTTGGCAAAAAATCTATATCTTTGTCAATGCAGGCTTTTCTCATCTGTGCTATTTCCTTTTTTCGCTGCTCCAAAGCTTTCTGTTTTCGTTTTGCCTGTTCCAACGCAAGAGCGTAAGGTGAGCAGAACTCCGCAATCACCAATATCACAGCAGTGATCAAGCCTTCTGCCGAATCATAGAAGAAAGCATTTTGTCCTGCGTTGGCAGAATCAAATCCACCGGAATTCATAACGGTTTTAGATATTATCTTTGCGTACTTCTCTGCTTTTGCCTTTGCCACAAGGGAATCTGTCTGCAAATATTCATCCATGTAATGGTTCACCATATGAAGCATCTCCTCCGTGGAAGATACATCTTCCGTATCTTTCACAAGAGATTCATCCACAATACTATCTTCTTTTCCACAGGCACATACGAAGCATCCAATCAGAAATGCCATACTCAGCAAAATGCTTTTTTTCTTTAATGCCATAATATCATCCTTTCTTTCAAAGCAAATTTAATGTGCTTTTGCTATTGGCGGCAGTTCCAACTCTATTTGTTCTATAGAATTGGAAAGATACCTGAAAGTTCCGTCTTCAAATGGCTGGACCACAACCGTATTCCGAAAAGCGAGATCAGAATTATAATCCGGCCATACTCCATCCACGATAAGTGTAATCGTTCCATCCGCATTTTTTGTATAGTCAACTACTTCTCCGAAAGGTGGGTATGGGCTGGCATAAATCATCTCATATTCATAGCTATTGCTGCCCTCATCATATCCACAATGCTCTCTCAACTGTTCTACCGATACCGGAAAATAAGTAGTCATTATCCTTTCATATTCCTCTGCCGGAATCTTCCAACCCTCAGTTTTCAGATTTTCCCCCGTAGAAATCCTATAAACATCTTCATACATACAAGGCATCAGAATGTCCTCCACATTGCTGCTATCCCAATCTGTAACGAGCAGATTGTAATTCACATAACTTAGTCCTGATATGTATTTCTCCGTTAATTCCTGGCAGTCTTCTGGTAGCGGTTCTATTCTCCAATACTGTCTCAAACTTGCATGTGCAATCACATATTCATATGCGTAGATAAAATATCCTTTTTCGGTCAGTTTAATCTCAGCCACATTACTTACCGAAGTTCCCTGTATTTCTGGCATACCACCTTCTCTCCACCGAATTCCTATGTAATAGGTCTGCAACTCACCTTTCCGATAGATAAAGGTAACTGCTCCAATCAGCCCATCTCTCTGTACTTCAAATACCGTAACCATCGAGTCTTGTCCATCCAGGTAATCTGCATAAAATGCTTCGATTGCTTCATGATTTTGCATAGCAGTATCTTCTTCAACACTTACCAGACCGTTTCTGCCCAATTGCTCCACCACAGCTTTCCTCTGCTCTTTGGTAAATTCACTAATACCGGAAGAGTAGCTTAGTGCATCTGCAATTACAATATCCTTATAGATTTCTCTGACCGATTCTGCTGCTGACAAAACCGTACTCTGCAGTTGCTCCTTCTCCTCTTCTGTAAGGAGATCATCACTGGCTTGCGGAATAAACCAATATGCTGACTCTGTGGAAGTTTCCGCATTCTCGGCTTCTTCTGTTTCTGCTTCGCTATTTTCGATTTCTACAGGTGGCTCCCATACTTCTTCTGCCACCTTTTGCTTTTCTGTATGCAGTTCTCCCCAACAGACCACTCCGGCTATTACGAAAATCAACAGCAGCAAAATCGGAAGACCACATTTTCTAAGCAGCCATTTCACATCTTCCATTATTCGCCTCCGTATAATTCTTCCCATTCTTCTAACGTCAACCGTGGCGTATGCCATGTTTCCTCAGAATTATCCTCGGAGGGTATAATTCGATTGGATACATATTGTACCCCGCCATCCTCCAAAGGACGAACCACAACCTCGTGGGCATATACTTTGGAATTTCCCGAATATGGAAATACCACATTAGCAGTAAGTGTAATTGTTCCATCACTGTTCTCCGTATACCCGATTACTTCTGAATATGGGTATTCCGGATACTCTACTTCTTCGAAGCCTCTCGGTTTGTATTCATAGGTCGAATCCTCCGAATCATAGACAGTTTTGGATTGCAGCGTTTCACTATCAATATTGAAATATTTCATAATAACGCTTTCAAATTCCTCTTTTGGAATCCGATAAACTGCACTGACTGACAAATTGTCATCTGCAACATAAGGAACATACTGACCATTCACTTTTGGATAAAGAATGTCATACATATCATAGAAATTCAAATCCCCAAAATCTTCTTCACTCCAATCCACAATAAACATATTATTCTGTTCAAAGCTGATTGGAAGAAGATATTTCCGACTCAGTTCCCTATATGTTTCATCCAATGGCTGTACTCGTAATGCGGTATGCTCCTCTGCTCCACTCAATGTAAGAACGTATAATTCTTCTGAAAACCAGACACCAGAAAACATCAGGTAACCTTCTTCTGTATAATTCCAATACTCTGCTTGATACCTCCCAGTAACTTCTTTCTGTATTTCTCCATTTTCGTATCCATAATAGCTTCTGACCACATCTACATTTCCGTCTTTTGTGTGCAAATCGTATTTTACAAATCCGCCCAAATAGCCGACTTCAAGAATCGTTATATCTGCTTCTTCCTGTGTATCCACCTTTTCACAAAATTCCAGTACCTGCTCCGCTTCCGTCATATTCACTTGATTTCTGCTGTCAACAGCAGGATACTCGTTTTCTCCAAGACGATTTACAATACTCCGAATTATTTCCAAATCATCTAACTTATTTTCCTCTGCTGCCTTGTCATAAAGATCTATGCAGATGTTTATAATTTCTTCTTCATTCTCCTGTTCTTCTTCTGAAACGTCCTGAACATCAATTACTGTTTCCGAAACTGTATCTTCTTCCGGTGGTGTATCGCTACACCCCGAAATACTAAACATCAGTACAAAACTAATGACTGCTAAACCACTCTTCCAGAACCAGGCTGTCTTTCTTAACAACATATCCGCTTCCTCCTCTTCCTTTCACATCTTCTACCATACTGATAATCAATATAGGACATTCCGTATCTTCTGCTGTAAAAATTGCAAACCATCCTAATTCTGTACCCGAAGTATCATCCTTCGATGCCTTTATTTCTGCCGTACCTGTTTTTCCTGCTAAAAGAATGTCATCTCGATGGGCTGCATATCCAGTTCCATTAGAATCATTCACAACCTTCTTTGTTCCTTCCAATACACGACTTGCTGTCTCGTTAGAAAAGGCACCCGGAATCCAATACTCAGCTTCCGCTTCATTCTGATATACCAAATAAGGCTTTATTACATTTCCCTCATTACAGAAAGCAGAATAAATACATGCCATATGCAACGGGTTCACTAAAATCTGTCCTTGTCCGTAACCGCTGTCAGCTAACTGTATTTCAGTTTCAATGCCTTCTGTATTGGAATACTGAGATTCTGCCATCTTAATCTCAAATGGTAGTTCCTCATTGAAACCAAGCCGTATCAAAGAATTCTCCAACTCATCCGATCCAATCTTTAATGCTGCTTTTGCGAAATAAATATTATCAGAATAAATCAAGGCTTTCTCTAAAATGACTGGTTCATACGCATGAAGCGTTGTTACATGATATGAACCCCACGATGCATCTTTTTGCCAACTTAATCCTACGTTCCCGTAATCTTCCATTGGATCGATTGCTCCTGATTGTAAACCAATCGCAGCTATAATTGGTTTGAAGGTAGATCCCGGACACCACACTTGCCGGAACCGATTATACATTGGCTTATTCTCATCCTCGTTAAGTACAGTCCACTGCTCACTCGATAATCCCATAATAAAATCGTTATTGTCATAGGCCGGTGTGCTGACCAAAGCCAATACCTCTCCGGTATAATGATTTATGGCTACTGAGCAGCTTTTATCTTCCTTAAACTGTTCGTACAAGGAAACCTGCAAATCAGTATCTATCGTAAGCCGGATGTCCTGCCCATGCTGTACCAGGATACAAGCCAGTTCCTCCTTCTCTTTATCTTCCGAATTTACAATGTAAATCCTGCAACCGTTCTGGCCTTTCAGTTCTTTCTCGAACAAGCCCTCCATTCCGCTTCTGCCGATTACACTATTGGCTGTATAACCTTCTCCTGCATGTTCCTCTAAATCTTCCGCAGTAACGCTTTGAACATACCCGACCAAATGCGCAGCGGCTTCCCCTAATGGGTATTCACGCACTTCAACATCAGATATCATCACTCCGGGAATCTCCAGCAACTTATCATGCCTTTCTTTCTCCTTTAAAACTTCTTCCTCTGGACTGATAGACATTAACTCAATTTCTTCCACTCTTGGAATCGTTTTAATAGGTACAAAAGAATCATCCTTTACCCACTTTGCAGACAGGTTCTTTTCTATCACTTCCGTTGTGATTTCCAATAGTCCTGCAATCTGTGCGATTGCTTCCTCTCTGTTTTCCAACTTGCCCGGAACAATTCCAACTGAAGATGCTGTACCTTTTCCTGCAAGGACACGTCCGTTCCTATCCAGAATTTCTCCTCGCTCTGCCTGTGTAGTGGAAACTCTTACTTTATCTGCAGAAGTCAGATTAGGAAAAATCATGGAATCATCCCAAACCAATTTATATCCTTCTTCTCCATTTATAAAAAATGCCTCATTCTCAAAGCTGATAGTTCCTGCCACTGTATCAAACGAAGTCAAATATGTTACTTTTTTATCTTCCTCCACATACTCGACATTTTTTATCGACATGTTTTGCATTTCAATTCCCTCATAAATAGTGGAATTTCTCTTCAGAAAATCTTCCTTACTGATATATCCAGATGACTCCAAATCAATCATTGCATACATTTCTTCGTATTCTTGTTTTGGAATATGCATCATATACTCTACTAAGGTAGTATCTGGTGTTTTACACGCATTTTTTCTTTTATATAATACTGTTGCACTCACAACTACTCCAATCAAAGTAATTGTTAACATCAACACTATAATGCCCAACATTTTTCTATATCTTTGTATTCTTTTGGTTCTATGTTTTGCCTTCATCGTTACCTCCATTTCTTATTCATATCAATGTACTACGCTTATATATTACAAGTGTAAGATTTTAAGGTAAAAAAATTTACTCCCTTTCGCTATAAATATTACACCCGTAATATTTATCAGTCAAGTTCTTATTCAAAAAGACAGAACACAGCCACCAAAAGCCATGTTCTGCCTTACGTTTGATGTTACTCTGCCGCTACAAACTCCATCTTCATAAATTCATGATCCGTCAATTCCTTTAATTTTGCAAGGACACATAATGACAATTCAACCATCTCATCATCCTCCAGATGTTTCAGAGTCTTATTGATACCATTTATGACATTTTTTCTGCCTCCCACATCTAAATCTATACCTTCTTCCATAAAAATACTGATTAAATTACTCTCTTCTACGGTAAATCTCTTATTCATCACTTACATCTCCCTCTGACTTTTCTTTTCATTTTCTTGAACATCATGTTCTTTCGATTGCCCTTCTACCTGTGACTTTTTCTCCGCAAGACGGGATTTTAAGGAAATCCTTACTGTAGGCTTCTCCTCCATTCTCTTATTTTCTTCCCTTTGGGCTTTCTCCCCAACACCATTATTCAGCACATTATCAATCATATTATAATTCTGTTCTTCTGCCTCCTCAATCTTGGCAAGCGGCTTATACTCTGTCAGTTTTTCCAGAAGCTCCGTTGCTCGTTTTATTTCCTCTGGTACAGCTCCCTCCGAAATAATGTCTGCAAGCCACGTTGTTAAATGTCCGGTATCGCCCTGTTTTATGGATTCTGCAAGCTCTGATACATTCTCGGTCATATTTCTTGTACTATCGTGATACAGTACAGTATCATAATCGTAGCAAAGTCGGTCAAGTTCTACTGCAAGCTGTTCCTCCTGTGGCAAGTCCGGCATACGCAGTTCCCACACTCTTGCTTCCATTTCTTCACTCATCACGCCATCTATCTCCATATCGGGCAATTTAGCCACCAGTTCCGTAATGACTTCCATTGCCTGCGGATTGTTTTTAATATCAGGAACATAGTCCAAAACCCCAAGGTCAATCCTCTTTCCAGATAAAACATCAATCTCGTAATCCTCGAAGGGTTCCGCCCCTCTCTCTATGATATTGATTCCAATTGCCGGAATACCATTCATCCTCTCCGATGGTATCTGCTTCCAGATTGCTATGGCTTCATCCACCGTAGGAATATTCTCATAGCATTCACCAAGATTATGAAATTCGCCACATTCCGAAACAGTTAAAGTTACTTCTGCCTTCTCCTTTTCCTGCTCTCTTGCCTGTCTGACACCCTCCAAATATTCCTCCACCTGTGGCAGATAGGTTTCCAGTGTACCTGTTCGCTGTGCTGTAATAGGGTTGATGTCAACTTTTACTTCTCCGATATGAAGTCCGCCCTCATTAAAGGCATTAAACAAATCGTCCTCCCGTTCCGCCGTGGAAAGTTCCACAACCACATCAAGGTCAGAACTTTCATGCTCCAATCCCCTGCACCTGCTTCCGGTCACAGCAACATCCACAATCGTTGCATCAATGTTATACTCATCAATCTTTGCCTGCACATGGCATTTCACAGTTTCCTCGATTTCTTCCGGATTCATTTCACTAATATCATGGAATAATTCCCCGGTCTTTGCCCTAAAATCAGCCACCACACTGCTTGGTGTACTCTCCGGAATAATACGATTTGCTTCCTCTGCTTTTTCCATCAGTCCATCATAATCCATCGGTATCAGTTCATCTTCTCTTTGGATATTTCCTTTTGCACCATTGTAATCCGGCTGTGACTTCAAATCCTCTAAAATATCATGTAAGGCTTCCCTTATCGTCACATCAGGATTATCATAAATTCCTCCGTCAATCTCCTTATAATCAGCTCCCATAATGGAATAGTCATAACCGCCCTCTACTTCCTGAATGCTGATAAAACGGTCTGCAATAGAAAATGCCAGTTCTGTTTCCTGTTCACTTTCCAAAGTTTTTTTCATTTCCGCAAGCACCTGTTCCGTTTCATCGCCAAGATCAATGATTTCATCTCCATCTATTTCCGGTTCTGTCTTTTGGACATTGTGTCCAGAAGTGTCCTGCATTTCTTCCTTTTCCGGTGTCTGCTCCCGTAAAAAATCCGGTATTTCCGTATATCCAAAAAAATCCACAAAATGAGCCGTATTCTGTCCGTTCTGATGAAGCACCACTATATCGCTGACAGATAGCGAATGTCCTCTGAAATCTTCTGGGTGGTCAAGGTTGAATTTTTCAAAGATTGCCTCTAAAGTTGCCCCCTGCGTCTCTTTTTGCAGTTCAGATAATTCGCCCACATATAAAAGTGTATAATTCTCTGGTTTAATTGCATCAAAATTATCTTTTGTAATGCCCATACGCTTTAAGGATTCCGTCCCCTCAAAACGTAAGGAATCTAATTCCAGATTAGGCTTTAATTGATAAATTCCATATTTATCAGTACTAGCATATAGGAGCTGCTCTTTTCTTGCCATTTCAGGTGTAATAACAGATCCGTCCTCATAGTTAATAGATTCCACCCATGTGATACCTAATTCTTTTTCTATTTCAAATTCCAAATCAGTTCCATAAAAAGCATTATGAATTTCTGCCACATCAGTATCTGAAATAGGCTCTGAGGTCTTGAATACCGCAGTTCTATCCCCACCCATTTCTTCTATATCGACAGCCACAACTGGATACGGGTATGTATATTCTCGCTCCTGTTCGTCCATTAAGATAAGTGTAATCTTAGTCTGCTGTTTCAATGCTTTATTCCATGTTTCCTTTTCAACCCCAAAGATACCTTCATGCTCTTCTATACGCTCCCTGCTTTCTGCCAATGATTCCGTACCGTCAGTATGAAGCAAATATACATGCAAATCATGTTCAAATAATTCCAATGCTTTCTCTTGTGTTAATGGCAGCATTTCATTCCATTGATAGCCATATTCCCTCATTTCCGACAAACCAATCATCGGATCAGGCAGGGCATCAATCTCCGCCTTTGCATCAATTATGGTCAATGCCACATCCTGTTGGACATACTGCTCCCTATATGCCAGTTTCTCTGCAAGTTCCCTTGTTTTATTCATATCATCAAGTTTATAGGCATAATTTACAATCAGATTTCGCTCCTCAGACGTGAAAATATTTTTTTCTGCCTCCAACTGATTGATAAGTTGTTCTGCCTGCCCCATGACAGATAAATTGGTATCAATGGGTTGTTCCACTCTTTCCTTTACATCAATAAGCTCGTCTGTATCCATGTTATAGCGGACATCAATATGATATTCCTCCGCTTCTTCCGTCTGCTCGTCAGCAAGTTCGGTAGTCCATGCTCCTTTGCTTTCAAGATAAGATGATATATTCGATTTATCCTCTTCATTCATGGTAGAAAGAGCGGATATAAGTTCTGCACTGTCCATTCCACGGACACTGACAAGATTGTATTCTGAAAAATCCTCGTTATGTACCAGCAGAATGCTTTCCTTTCCATGTTCCTGCTCCATCTCCCGGTTAAGCTGAAGCTCCTGCATTGCCCCCTCAATGCCTGTAATCAGTTCTGAAGCTGTCTTTCGGATTGTATCAAGGGAAGATTTCAGCTCTTTCATATTCCTACCGCTGCTCCAGCCTGCGATATATCCAAAGGAATAATCGGATGTATCTATACCGAAATGCTGGCACACTGTAAAAGCCACACTCTCCGCTTCCACTTCCTTTGTATTCCTGTCCTTTACCGGAATATCCATGCTCTGATTAACTTCTTTATCATGCAGCATGGAATGAGCCACCTCATGCACCATTGTTTTCAAAGTCTGGCTTTCGCTCATATTTTCCTGAACAGCAATCCGTTTTTCTGCTGTACTGAAATACCCTTTGGAATCGCCGGGAATATCTTCAAATGCAATCGGAACAGGAGAAATATTCATAAGCGCCTGGACAAAATCCTCATATCCCTCCACCGTAGATAACAGCTCATTCACTTCCAGTTCCGGAATAGGCTTGCCATCCGTCTGCGATACATCAAAAACAGATACCGCACGAAAGGCAGGAATGGTAACCTCTGTTTCCTCTTTCTGCGGCATACCGTTTTCATCAAACATCATTTCTCCCGTTACAGGGTCTAACTTATCACGTTCCTCTTTGATTTTATAAGGAGCTGGTGCAAGAATACGGATTGCCTTTTCTCCTTTATTGACGTGCCGCTCAAAGTTCTTCTGCCACGCCTGATAGCCTGCCACCAGCGTAGCTTCCGGCTTCTGCATGGCAATCAGCAGCGTATTGTTAAAACTGTAATTATGAAATTTTGACATGGTGCTGAGATAGCTTTTATATTTTTCACTTTCAAAAAGCTCTTTCAAGCCAGCTTCCAGCTTATCCGTGATCTCTTTGACTTTTTGTTTTTCACTCATGTAAACTGTATTTTTATCTGCCATAATTCGATTATCCTTTCTTTTTTCCACGCAAAAAAGACAACCATCTCTGATTGTCTTTTTCGATATGCCTATTCAATTTGCATCTTTTTTAGATTGCTTTTTTATTACTCTTCTTTCTTTTCTGTATCCTTCTCTAAAATATTGTTCACTAATTTTTGGAGTTCATTGCGATTTGGCAGATACAATTCATATTTTGAAACAAATAAATTGCTGTCCATACCGTAAGTTGCATATTCTACAAGCAGTTCATCTTTGTTATGACTCAGGATAATGCCAATCGGTGGGTTATCATCTGCCATATTTTCTTCTTTTGCGAAATACCCCATATACATATTCATCTGACCGATGTCTATATGCTGGACGGAATTTTTCTTTAAATCAATCAGCACAAAGCATTTCAAAATTCTGTGGTAAAATACCAAGTCCACATGGTAATGAATATTGTTTACAGTTAAGGGATACTGCCTGCCCACAAAGGTAAATCCTTTTCCTAATTCCAACAAGAATTTTTGGAGATTATCTATTATTTTCTGCTCCAAGTCTTCCTCACTATAACGCTCTTTCTCCGGAAGTCCCAAAAATTCTAATGTGTAAGTATCCTTGATAACATCCTCTGGCTTGTCATAAGTAATTCCCTCTCTGGCAAGTGCCAGAATTCCTTCTTTATCTCTGCTTGTAGCTAATCTAAGAAACAAAGCGGAATCCATCTGTCGCCTGAGTGTTCTTACATCCCACTTTTCCTTATAACATTCTTTTTCGTAAAAACTTCTTTCTAATTCATCATCAATCTTTATCAGCTCACAAATATGCGACCATGTCAATTTGTCAGACACCGTCTGACAATTCTCATAACAAAGATAAAACTTCCGCATATTGTTGAGGTTTGGGCGGCTGTATCCTCGTCCCAATCGCAAAGTTAATTGATGCGAGAGTGTTGTTAATAATTTTGAACCGTATGCTGCTTTAACATTTCCATCCTGCTCAAACTCAACAATATATTTTCCGATTTTCCAATACGTCTCTGTAATTACACTGTTTACTTTTTCAGCTATCTCTTTTTTGGCATTTGAAACTGCTGTTTCAATCTCATCCACCAATGGCTGAAGCATATTTGTCTGCTCTAAATCATTCATAATATATCCTTTCCGAATTTGTCAGACAGTGTCTGACAAATTCAATTTCCATTTTTATGTATTACGTTGTCTCCATTTCTCTTTAGCTTTTTCCAAATCGCTCTATCACTATATTTCCCTTGAACTAATATTATATTTCATATTTGCATAAAAAGAAATATAATAATTACAAATACTCCTCCTTCCCCTTATCTCTTTGCACGGAATTTTCTATATTATTCCCCGCAGCCTTTACTTTCATAGTCTCAAGCTTTTCTTTCAAGGATACCCTCTGTGCCGGCTTATCCGCCATCGCTGCTGTGAGCCTCATTCCCTGCGGATTTCCATTCTCCACAGCATAATTATGTCGGGTATTTTCTATGGGATACGGTTTTCTGGTATCTGCCACCTGCTCAGTACCCAGTTCCGATTTATCATCTTCCATACCTATTCCGTCATCTCCCTTTTCGTCCATATTGAGCAGGGCATTTAAGGCAGAAAGGCGGTCTAACTTCTCTGAAAGCTCTGCTTCCTGTGCAAATGGCTTTGTAACCTCTACCTTCGCTGTTTCAAGCTGACGCTCCACATTCTCCAGCTTTGTGGATGCTTCTGCCAGTTCCTTTGTCATGGCTTCCAACGCATGGTTGATACGGGAAATGTTACCCAGCGGGTCAACACCAATCTCCAGATTATGACTGAGCTGTCCTTTGATGTTCATAACGAATTTATGGTTAAAGGAATCAAAGGACACCGCCATTTTAAAGCCTGCATACTCTCCAATGACTGCCGGAGCATTAACGCTCTTGATTTCTTTGCACATCTCCACAAGTGCAGTTCCGGCTTCTTTTTTATCCGTATAGACCTTATTCCCGACCCTCATAGAGAAAAACTCCTTATCTGCTGGGAGATTGGTTTTTGCAGTCTGAATATCTGCCTGCAAGCCACTGATACGCTCCTTCAGAATGGTTATCTGCTGTGGATAATGCTTTGCAATGTTGTCCTCCAGACGGTATTTCTGACTGGTGTGGTTGGCTTTCATCAGTTTCAGCTTGCTGACCTGAATATCCAAATCCATCTTTTCTTTTATATAGGGATTCCCCGTTGCCAGAGCCTTAACCTCTGCATAAGAAAGTGCTGCTTCGTCCACATCCTCACAACTTCGCACCGGAGATTTGCTTGTCATAATCTGACCGATAAATTTCTGCTTATTCTCGATAAGCTGCCATGAGTAGCTGTCAAATGTTCCCTCTGTCACATACCGGAAAATCTTAACCTTTGGATTCCTGTTGCCCTGCCGCAAAATACGCCCCTCCTGCTGTTCAATATCAGACGGACGCCACGGTACATCGAGGTGGTGCAGAGCAATCAGTCTGTCCTGCACGTTTGTCCCGGCTCCCATTTTTGCAGTAGAACCCAATAAAAAACGAACCTGTCCGCTTCTTACCTTACTGAACAGCTCCGCTTTCCTAAGCTCCGTATTTGCCTGATGTATAAAGGCGATTTCTTCTGCGGGAACACCTTTTTCCATCAGTTTATTTCTTATATCCTCATAGACATTAAATGTACCATCTCCTTTCGGTGTCGATAAATCACAGAAAATAAGCTGTGCTGATTTCTCCCCTTTGGTATCTTCCCAAATCTCAAATGCCTTATCCACACAGGTTTTTGCTTTGGAATGTTCCTCATCGGGGAGCATATCGTTGATCAGACGCTGGTCGAGTGCCAGTTTTCTTCCATCGTTGGTAATCTTGAGCATATTATCCTGATGCGGCTCTACCAGTCTGTTACGCACTGTCTCCGCCCGATCTGCCAGCGATGTTACCATCTCTTTCTGATATTCGCTGGGTTTCAGCACCACGTTCTCATATTCTGCTTCCGGCACAGGCAGCTTTAACATATCCGGTGTCTGGATATCCGCACTCTCCTTGAAAAGTGCAATCAGCTCCGGCAGATTGAAGAATTTTGCAAATCTTGTCTTTGCCCGGTATCCTGTTCCCTCCGGTGCCAGCTCAATGGCGGTCTGTGTTTCTCCAAAAGAAGCTGCCCAACTGTCAAAATGCCCTAATCCCATCTTCTGAAGCGTACCATACTGAAGATACCGCATATTGGTGTAAAGCTCCGTCATACTGTTGCTGAGCGGCGTACCCGTAGCAAACGTAATGCCCTTTCCGCCAGTCAGCTCATCAAGGTACTGGCACTTAGCAAACATATCGGAGGACTTCTGTGCTTCCGTCTGTGCAATGCCCGCCACATTCCGCATTTTCGTGTATAGAAAAAGGTTCTTATAATTGTGACTTTCATCTACAAACAGCCTGTCCACACCTAACTGCTCAAAGGTTACAACATTATCTTTCCGGGAAGTATCGTTGAGTTTTTCCAGTCTTGTCATAAGGGATTTTCTGGACTTTTCCATCTGCTTAATGGTGTAACGCTCCCCGTTATCTGCTTTCGCCTGCTCTATGGCAAGCTCAATCTCATCAATCTGTCTTTCGATAATGCCTATCTGTCTTTCCTGCGACAACGGGATTTTTTCAAACTGGCTATGCCCGATAATGACAGCATCATAATCTCCGGTGGCGATTCTGGAACAGAATTTCTTCCGGTTGGCTGGCTCAAAATCTTTCTTCGTTGCCGCTAAAATATTTGCTCCGGGATATAACCGCAAAAAGTCACTCGCCCACTGTTCCGTCAAATGATTGGGAACAACGAACAGGCTCTTTTGGCATAACCCTAACCGCTTGCTTTCCATTGCTGCAGCAATCATTTCAAAAGTCTTTCCTGCTCCCACACAATGAGCAAGCAGGGTATTGTCCCCGTAAAGCTGGTGTGCCACCGCATTTAACTGGTGCGGTCTAAGGTCGATGTCCGGTGTCATGCCAGGGAATTTCAAATGGGAACCGTCATATTCTCTTGGTCTGGTAGAATTAAAGAGCTTGTTATATTTCGCCACCAAGTCCTGTCTACGTTCCTGATCTTCAAATACCCAGTTCTTAAAGGCTTCCCGGACTGCCTCCTGTTTCTGACTGGCAATCATGGTTTCCTTTTTATTCAGGACTCTCGTTTCCTTTCCGTCCTCTATCACGGTATCGTACACCCGGCTGTCCTTTAAATTCAGAGAATCCTCTAAAATCTGATAAGCATTTCTCCGGTTTGTACCATAAGTCATATTTACAAGACTGTTTCCGTAATCCGCACTTTTTCCTTTTACATTCCACTGTCCTGTCACATCGGAATACTGAATCCCCATTGTATTCCGGTTGAAGAGATGCTGCGGTGTTTCAAAAACATCACGCATGAAATCTTCAATATATTTCGGTTCAACCCATGTGGCACCGATACGCACCTCAATCTCGCTGGCATCCAGTTCTGTGGGCTGCACCTGTGTAAGTGCCTGCACATTTATGTTGTATTCCGGGTGGTTTTCGGCGTAAATCTTCGCTGTTTGCAACTTATCCCGGACATTGCCGCTTAAATACTCGTCCGCTGCTTCCCACCTGTCTGTGACCGGATTCTGAAAGATAATGCCCGTCAGTTCTTCTTTGATTGTATCAATCTCTTTTCCGGTCAGCTCCGCCATATAAGAAAGGTCAACTTTTGCTTTTTCTGATAAAGATACTGCCAGAGCTTCCGTTGCTGTATCCACGCTTGTAACCACTTCCGCTTTCTTAATGGTACGTTTCGTGAACATATCCGCTTTGCCTTTGAAATTTCCCTCGTCATCCAGCTTTTCCAGAGAACATAACAGACAATAGCTGCTGTCCTGATTAAAGGCTCTTTTGTTGGTCTGGGAATTGATTAAACCGTATTTTCTGCTGAACGTATCATAAAGGGTATTCAATTCTTTCTGCTTTTCCTTAATCACAGTATCCGGATATTCTTCCAACTGCAAATTGATAAGCTCTTGCGTACAGTTTCGGATTCCTACCATGCCTTTTATGCGTTCCTGCATGGATTCTGACATATCCACAGGCTTCATAATGGAATTTTCACGGTAATATACCTTATCTTCCACCAGTGTGTAGCTGTAATTCTTTACGTCCGGGTCTGCCGGAATGGTGGCATCTGCCAGCTCATTCGCAAGCTCGTCCGTCTCCACTGCTTCGATTTCCCCGTCAATCCGGCTGACCGCATCCATTAACTGCTCTGCAAACAGTCTTGTAGCATCCGGTTGGCAGGTGCTTTCCATGCCATAGGGACCGCTGACCATTTCCATCTTCCCAACAATCATTTCCGGGTGTTCCGCAAAGTAGGTATTCATGGCGATACCGTTTGCATCTTCTGATAAATGTACCCAATCCGGTTCTATGTCCATCACACGGTCACGCTTCTTAAAAAACAAAATATCCGAAGTGACTTCTGTCCCTGCATTTTCCTTAAATGCTGTATTCGGAAGTCTGACCGCCCCCATAAGCTCCGCTCGCTGAGCCAGATACTTTCTGACCTCCGGACTTTTTTTATCCATTGTTCCCTTACTGGTAACAAAAGCAACCACACCGCCGGGACGGACTTTATCTAATGTCTTTGCAAAGAAATAATCATGAATCAGGAAATTATTTTTATCATATTGTTTATCCGCTACCTTATACTGTCCGAATGGCACGTTGCCGACTGCTACATCAAAAAAATCATTCGGATAGTCTGTTTTTTCAAAACCGGATATTTTAATATCCGCTTTCGGATAGAGCTGTCTTGCAATCCTGCCCGTAATACCATCCAGCTCCACACCATAAAGTCGGCTTTCCTGCATCTTCTCCGGCAGCATTCCGAAGAAATTTCCGATACCCATTGCAGGCTCTAATACATTCCCCTTTTCAAATCCCATACGGTCTAAGGTATCATAAATACTGCGGATAATGGCAGGACTGGTATAGTGGGCATTTAAGGTGCTTTCCCTTGCAGAAGCGTACTCCTGCGACGATAACAATTCCTTTAACTGCTGATATTCTCCCGCCCATGCAGATTTGCTTTCATCAAAGGCATCGGCAAGCCCGCCCCAGCCAACATACTGTGATAAAATCTGCTGTTCCGACCGTGTGGCGATACGGTTCTCGCTCTCCACCTTTTCCAAAGTACGGATTGCTTCTATATTTCGTCGGAATTTCTCTTTCGCACTGCCTGCTCCTAACGCATCGTCTGTAATGTGGAAATTGACCGCATTGGATTTATCAATCTTTGGTGCAGGCTGCTTCACAGGCTTTTCTATGGCAGGTTCTTCCACTGACTTTTGGACATCGTGTCCAGAAGTGTCCGGTTCCATGCTTTGCAGATAGTGTTCCGCTTCCTCTTTTGTTTCAAAGGTGGGAATTGTACCGTCCTCTTTTATATAATAATCTTCCCTGCCATGATCCCATACTGCAAAATCCTGTCCCGGCTCAAAGGCATCGCTGGTTTCCTCAACTGAGAATCGTGATTCTGTTTCCGCTACATCTTCCGTTCCTTCAATGCGTGAAAATACCTCCGCTTCGTGTCGGTCTATATCTTCCATTGCAATGAGATTCAAATAATCGTTTTCAATTTCTTCCCTGCTCGGTTTGTAATCATATTCAAAATGGACATTTTCGTTTATGAGTACGTAAAAGAACGCATTGTCCTGCATGGAATTTCCAAGCACATAGTTATTTTCTTCCGACTTCCATTCATCAATCTTTAAACACAACTGCCCGTCAATGGTAATCTGCTGTGCCGCAATCTCCTTTTCCTGCTCCATATACCGTCTTGTCTGATTGATAAATCCATTTAAGACCGCCGGATGGGAAGAAACAATCAAATCACGGTTCTCATACTTGGCATACGGTTCTATTTCTTTTGCCCATGCCTTATTGTCGGGAGAAAATCTGCCATCGTGCGTCAGGTGCATGACAGTATTGGCAAGTACATAGCTGACACGCTCGCTACCATATTTTCGGATTACTTCATCCGGTGTATCTTTCGGCAGACGATACCCGTCAAATTTTTCCGAAATCGTCCGTTCAATGGCTTCTTTACAGGCAACCTTCGTTTTCCGTTCTATTACCGCCTGTGCTTTTTCCAGCGCTTTCTGTGCTTCTTCCTCTTTGTACCGGGCATAGGCTTCTTTCCCTGCCGGAGATAAATACTTATCTTCCGCCACCAGCTTTCGGATACGCTTTTCGACTACTTTCCAAGACAGCAGCACTTTCGCATAAGGTTCGCAGATATTTCCCTTTTTTAATTCAATCCCTTTAAAGTTGTGGTCTTGCCAGCTATGGTCTGCTCCGGCAAGTGCATGAGAGCCGCCTCCAATGCCATATTCTTTTTTCAGAAATTCCGCTGCTTCTTTGCTGTCATGCTTTTCCTGAAAATAATCATAGATGCGGAAAGAACCATGTGAATATCCACTTCCCCTGCCAAGATTATGGTCTATCTCGTCCTGAGTAATAAAATCCTCCCTTTTTATTTCCACATGGTCTGCGGTTGGAAAGATTTGTTTTTCTATCAGCAGATTGTCAAGTTCCTCCCGCAGCTCCTCTTTTGGCATAACTGAACGGAAACGTAGCTTTTTCTCTCCGGTTTCAAGCTGATGAAGTGCCTGATCCATGTGGGAAGCCACAAGCTCAACTCCTTCTTTTGTAGAAAGGTATTCTATCATTCTTGCATGAGCCTCCGGATAATTTCCTGCTTTTAGCCCAAGCTCCTCCGGCAGTTCTCCCATGCCATCCCGGAAAAAGAAAAAGAGATGCCCTGCAATCCGGTCACGTTCTGCTTCGTCAGTCAGATAAGCTTCATTTGCTCCCATATAGGTACCGTTTACTACCTGTGAGCGGATTTTTGCTTCCACCTCCTGCCAGTTCATCTGAAGCACCGGACGCTCTGTCGATGTGCCATATCCGACACGCATCCCATCCTCATTGAACCATACCGCTAACTGCTTTCCGTCAAATTCAAAGCCCTTTCCGGTTGTTCCATACTCTTTCTGTAAGAAAGCAGCCATCTCCTCCGGTGTCTTTCCCTGCTGATATTTGGTGTAGATACGCTTTCTGCTGTTATCCCTGCCTCCGCCGCTCCGCAGAATATCCGCTATCTGCTCCGGCGGTATCTTTGTTTCTGACCGTATCGGTGTCACTGTTTCCGCCTGTTTCATGGCAAGATTGCCAGCCTGCTCCGTAAACATGGAAAATAAGTCAAGCTGCTGGTACATTCCCGCTGTTTCAATCCGCTCTGCGGTTTCTCCTGGAAGAAGATATACTCCGTCCTCCATATAGGAATTGACAAGAAAACGTGCTTCCTCCCATGACAGCCTGCTTTCCGCTTCACGGGTCAGATAATTGCCTTTCCATAAGGTAATACCGTCCTCATCGGCACGGTAGCCGCCCCGCATTTCCCCGATATTGAACTCGGTGTATTCTTCCATGCGGAACGAATTTCTCAGATAATCCGCCTGAATCTTTGCATCCTGCTCTATCTGAAAATACCCAGCTATTTCCGGTCTTTTATGCTTCAGGAACTCATCACTGCATAAAATACCACGCTGTAAGTCCTCCCCCTGCTCTGTTTCAGACAGCTTCGGAAAAAAAGAACCGGATAATGAATGTTCTCCACTATCCGGTTCTGGTATTTCTTCTTCCTGTATGTCATTTTCTAACTGTAAATCAGTTCCGTCAGCACGATCTCCTCCGCTGAATGTCTGATGTTGTTCATCTTCGCTACCCACTTCATCTGATCGGCTGCTTTCAGTTCCTCGTTCACTCCCTCTGCTTTCGCCATCTGTTCGCTCAGGGCTTCCATTCTCTGCTCTGCCTGCTCCTGTATCTCCAGACAGTGTGCTTTCAGCTCGCCCGCCAGTATCATGCCCTGATAAATCCCTTTCCGGTGTTCCTGTAAGAAGTTCTTCCGCATCATACCGTACTTCGTCAGCGTTCCCTCCGGTTCCTCGTTCGCTGTCAGGTTCGGAATCAGATAATCCCCGTTCTTTTCGTATGTCAGTTTCATGTGCCGCATCCTCCTTTTTGCTCTGTATTTCTATCTCCTGATTGTTTTGTAGCTCCTTTTCACTTTCACGCTTTAAAGCATTATAGTCTGTATCTGCTTCATTTGCAAGCACTTTCTCCGTATTTTCCAAAGAAGTTTGTGTGCGTCCTGCATTAGCTTTTTCCTGTGCCTTCCTGCGGGCAATCTGGCGGTCATACGCTCCTATGGTTCTGCCTATCTCCATTAAAAGCGGCTTGCACATATCTGTGGTGGCTGTACCAACAACAGACAGGGTTTTCATCGTATTAAAGTCGCTGATATATTCAAATCCCTGCTCGTCTTTCCACAGTTCCATATCTGCACCGCATCGTGACAGTATGGTGTAAGCAATACTGGAAGAAAGCGTATCACGAAGCCTGACACCTACATTTAACTCGTCCAGTTCCTCTAAAAAGCTGCCCTCTTTCACATATTCGATTTCCGGCAGAAGTTCTTCATAATAATCCAAAGCAATCCGATTGGATATTTCCATTATCCGCTGTTCAAAGGAGCTGTTTTTATCCGTTTCTCCGTATGTCTTTTCAAGCTGTGCCAGGACTGTTTCTTTATGCTCCTCACGCAACTCCCACAAATTCGGATCACGTCCTATCCGCCTTGCCTTATGTACGTCGGACACATCGAAAACATATTTCAATCTTGTATAGGAATTTTCCGTATCCAGCAGGGCAATTCCCTTTGCTCCACGGTTTACCCAGCAATTCATCTTCTCATTCCATAGTTCAAGGGACGCACAGGCTGTTGCATCCGGTCGTTGTGCAAAAATAAGTATCTGTTCATTGAACGGATATTTATAAAGCCTTGCAGCGGTAGTCAGATACCTTGTCCACTCCTGCCCGTTTTTCGCTATCTCTTTTGCGGTATCCTCCGCCAGATAGGAAATCATCTGATATTTTGTTACCATAAGCATTCCTCCAAAATGACGGAGGGGATAACCCCCGCCGCCTTATTCATAAAAACCGTGTTCTTCGATACCGTTTTCCAGAATTGTGCCAATCAGCTCCTCCAATTCCATCTCCTTCAGCTCGCTGATCACAATGAGCTTTGCAAGGATATCTTTTTCCACCGGAACGACATAGCTTTCTTCATCAGGGCAAAGCTCCCGTACACAAATCTCCAGTCCGTCTGCAATTTTGCAGAGCGTACTTATATCTGCTTCCCGGATACCTGCCAGAATATCCATCAATACATCTTCCCTGACACCGCACCGCAAAGAAAGTTCTGGAATATCCATATCCTGCTCTTTCATAATGTTTAAAATTTTATCTCCGGTGCTGTAAACAACGGTCTTTTTCATTTCTGTATTCATTTTTCTGTCTCCTTTTCACTTGCTTTTTCTCGGTGGAAATTCCATCTTGAATTTGTACTGCGAACCTTTGATTTCCTTTCCGTCTTTGATATAAGAATAATCCTCAATTCCCTCCGGAATCAGGTACGCATCGTAGCTTCCCTTTTTCCCTTTTAATCCTCTCACAAGGGTCTTTTTCCCTTCAAGCAGACTTTTCATCTGTGTATCGGAAAACGTTGCTCCCATTGCCCTACCCACATTCATGCCGCATTTTTGTTTGCAGTAAGCACCGAATTTTCCTTTTACTACATCGCTGCCGCATTTCGGGCATTTTCCAAGCACTTCCTGCATCGTTCCAAACAAAGACTTCTGATCGTCACTGATACTGTGGTAGGTTTGCACCAGCTCCCGCACCATATCTTCAATGCCATCCATGAACTCCTGCATGGTGTATTCGCCTTTTTCAACCAAAGTCAGCGTATTCTCCCAATCTGCTGTAAGCTTCGGGGATTTTACCATATCCGGCAGAACAGTAATGAGCTTCATCCCGTCCTCGGTGGGAAGCATCTGCTTTTTCTCCCGTTTCACAAAACCGTCTTTGACCAGCTTTTCAATAATGTCAGCTCTGGTGGCAGGTGTGCCAAGTCCTTTGCGTTCCACCTCATCGCCCATATCCTCTGCTCCGGCACGTTCCATCGCAGAAAGCAGGCTGTCCTCGGTAAAATGTTTGGGAGGCTGCGTGAATTGCTCTGTTACCTTTGTCTGGATAACTGGAAACGTCATGCCTTCAGAAAGCTCCGGCAGTTTCTTCTCTTCCTTATCCTCATCTGTTTTTTCTACCCGGTAGGTACGTTTCAATGCTGCTTCAAATTCTTTCCACCCGTTCTGCAGAACCGTTTTTCCGGATACATGAAAGCTGTAACCACCGCAGGAAAACTCTGCTTTTACCGTTTCATACAACTGCTTTTTCCCGGTTGCACATAACAGACGATTAGCGACAAGGGATAAGATTTTCATTTCTCCCTCCGGCACAGCGGAAAGGTCTGTCTTTGTAATTTCTATGGTGGGAATAATTGCATGGTGGTCGGTCACTTTTTTACTGTTCAACACTCTTTTTATATCCGGCTCTGCTCCGGTCTGTTCCTCAAAGAGAATCGCCTGATAAACTGCCCCGATTACCGCTTTTGCAGTTTCTTCCATATCATCGGATAAATACTGGCTGTCCGTTCTCGGATAAGTGACCAGCTTTTTCTCATAAAGGCTCTGGGTGTACTCCAATGTCTGCTTTGCAGTAAAACCAAAGATACGGTTGGCATCCCGCTGAAGCGTGGTAAGGTCATAAAGTTTTGGTGGTGCAACGCTTTTATTTTCCTTTATAACGGAACGAACCACTCCACTCTGACTTTCACACGCTGCAGCAATACTTTCTGCCCTTGCCTTATCGTCAATCCGTTCTGTCATGGCATCTATCCCATCCATCAGAATATGAGCCATGTAATACTGCTCTTTTTCAAAATTCATAATCTTCACTTCACGGTCTACCAGCATGGCAAGGGTGGGCGTCTGTACTCTGCCCACCTTTAATACCTTTCCGCCATACAGTACAGTAAATAATCTCGTACCATTTAATCCCACCAGCCAGTCTGCCTGCTGTCTGCAAAGTGCAGACTGGTACAGGCTGTCATAATCGCTTCCCGGCTTTAAGTTTTCAAACCCGTCACGGATTGCACTCTCCTCCATTGATGAAATCCACAGGCGTTTCATTGGTTTCCGGCAGCCTGCCTGTTCATATACCAGACGGAAGATAAGTTCTCCCTCCCGTCCGGCATCGGTGGCACACACCACACTTTCAACTCTTGTATCGTGCATCAGATTTTTCAAGATTTTATACTGCGTTGCTGTTTCCTTTTTCACTTCATGCTGCCACTGCTCCGGTATCATGGGCAGGCTCTCATAGCTCCATTTTTTCCATGCTTCTGAATACATCTCCGGCTGTGCCAGCTCTACCAGATGTCCTACACACCATGAAACGAGAAATCCGTTTCCCTCCATGTAACCGTCTTTTCTCTCTTTCGCCCCGATCACATGGGAAATTGCCTGTGCTACGCTGGGCTTCTCTGTAACCACCAACTGCATACCTTATTCCTCCTGTTCGTCAAAGAAATCTTCTTCCGTATCTTCCTCCGATTCCTCATCTTCGTTTTCATACTCCTCGTTATCTTCCTCATCTTCATCTTCGTCCTCGATAAAGTCCTCTTTTTTCTTGCGGACAACCTTAAAATAATAAGCAGCTCCGATAACGATTAAGGCAAGACTACCAATCAGCACATACGAAATCATCGGATTCGGTGCTTCTTTCACTTCCGGCTCCGGTTCGGTTTCCTCTGTATTTCCCGTACTCTCTGCACCTTCCGTACCTTTTTCTGTTTCCGTTTCCTTTCCCTCTGTATCTGCCTGCTCTCCGTTGTTGTTTGGCAATGCACTCTCCCCATTCGGAATTGCAGATTCCAACGCAGCGGAATTTTTCGGCAAGGTTTCACTGTTATCGGAAGTTGCATTTAACAGGTCATTTTCCGTAACCTCAGTCAAAAAATATACCATTTCTTCCTCTCCGTCCCGGTCAATAATCAGATAGAAAACTTTCTCCGTGGCGGTCTGAATAGTATAAAACTCCTTGCCCTGACCGGATTTTTCCGTACTTTCTGTTTTCCCGCTTTCTGCCTCCGCAGCTTCTTTCATTGCCTGCTTTTTCTGTTCGGCAGGACTTGTCTGTGATGTGGTATTTCCGTTACTGTCTGTTTTGGTATGCTCCGTCACGGTTCCCGTAGCACTCCCCGGTTTCGTCGGGGTCGCACTCTCCGGGAGCTGCTCCGCCGGATTCCCATCACTGGTATCGGCAGGGTCTTTATAGTACGGATTTTTCGTTTTATAAACCTCAGACATATTTCCGGCATTGTCCATTGCAGAAATGGTAAAATACTCATACCCTGCGTCAAACTGCTGGAGGCGGATATTTAACGTACCGCCCGTCAGATCTGTAAACTCATATCCATTGACATATACCGCCTTTGCACCGGAATCCGTATCATGTACCTGTATGCTTAAAAGCCCGTCACTGACTGCCGCATTTAAGGTCGGCTTTACGGTATCAAAGCACTTTATGGCACGGTTCTTCTCATAGGTATTGCCTTTCTGGTCTGTGACAAGCACATACACGGTACAGTTCTCGGAAATCCTTAATTTCTTTTCCTCCGTCACATCTGTCCAGCTTCCATTCTGCCCTACCTTTGCCTCTATCTTTGCGATTTCAAAATTCCCCGTATCTGCGGTATCTTTTACACTGAAAGAAACGGAAACAATGTCATTATGCCACTCCTCCGGCTGTCTGATTTTGATACTCACATTCGGTTTTTTATAGGTACAGAGCTTATAATCTGTGACGCAGACGGGACAGTTTTTGTCATACTCATACGCACCGCATTGATCTTCGCAATTACATACCGGCTCCGGTTTATCATTTCCCGATACAGTGCCATCCCCGGTGCTTTCATCGGTACTGCCTTCTGTATTCTCTTCGGTGCCGCCTTCGGTGCTTCCCTCCGTGCTGCCCTCCGTAGTTTCTTCCGTGCTTCCCTCGGTACTGTTTTCTGTATTTTCCTCCGTACTGACATCAGTTTCACTTTCGCCGGGTGTCTGCTCCGTACTTTCCTCCGGTTTGGATTCTTCGGTTTCTTTTGTTTCTTCGGCAAAAGCACTGATTGCGTAGTTCCCATTTACAGAAAACGCTACCGCAGGCATGGTAAATAGCACAGCGGACAATATCAGTGATATAACTGCCTTAGATGATAACTTCCTGTTCTTCATGGCTGTAAGCCTCCCTTTCTTCTGATTGTGCTGCTTCTTTCTGCTCTTTTTCTTTCAGCAGACGCATAATTTCTTCTTCGCTGACCTTGTTTAACAGAATCAGCCGATCCAGAGAGATTTTATTCTTTTCAATGAATTTCATCTTCTCCGCATCCTCTGCCATCTGAAGCTGTTCCGCCAAATCCCTCTCCCTCGCCTGCAATCCCGCAAGCTGTTCCCGGACTTTGGAAAGCTCCTTTACAATTCTCTCTTTCGTCATCGTTCCTCACTTCCTGTTATTTTAATTTCCTGATAATCTTCCAAACGCATAAAAATGGCTCTGCCAATAGGACGAATTGATTGAAGCGTAACTGATTGGATCTCCGCAATGAATCATGACCCCGTTTCCGCAGTAAATCCCCACATGGCTGACTGGTACGCCCGAATTGTATGTACCTGTAAAAAAGATAATATCCCCCGCCTTTGCATCTGCCGCCGACACAGGCGTACACTGGTTATAAATGCCCTGTGCTGTGGTTCGTGGCAGGTTATGGACACCGCTGTTTGTAAATACCCAGCAGACAAAACCGGAACAGTCAAAGCTGGTGGACGGACTGGAGCCTCCCCATACATAGGGATAGTCTAAATATCTCGCCGCTTCTTCCATAAGTGCCTGCACGGTTGCATCGTCATAGGAATCCGGCGGTATCACATTTCCTCCGCCGCTTCCGCTGCCCGGCGTTTCGCCATACAGCGTATCCGTGCCTGCTTCAAAATAAAAAAGAGGGTTATAATATTCCCCCTGATACAGACATTCGATATGTAAATGACTTCCGGTACTGCTTCCCGTATTCCCTGTTGTTCCGATCACATTTCCATGCGTCACGCTCTGTCCTGCCCGGACATTTAAGGTATCCATGTGGGCATATTTTGTGCAGTAGCCTTTTTCATCTTCAATCACTACATAATTTCCGTAATAGCTGTCATAAGTTGCGGTAGTTACTGTCCCGTCCATCGCCGCATATACGGTTGTTCCGGTAGGTACTGCAATATCTACGCCCCGATGTAACTGTTCCTGCCCTGTGACCGGATTGATACGCCAGCCATAATAACTGCTCACATAGTTGTACCAATATAAATCAAGGGGCTTATAAAACTGCTGTGTCAGCCCGTGGGTCTGGTTATAAAAAGCATAGATTTCTCTCTGCTCCTCATTCATGCGTCCGGCAACTACTACGTTTAAATCTTTTGCTGTCAGGGTCACTTCCAGAATGGTTACGGTATATTCCTCTTCCACTTCATACTCGTATTCCTCTTCTGTTGTTTCCCCCGTAACCGGGTCTGTTACCGTATGAGTGCCTGTTTTTGTTACCGTCCTTGTCCTCGTTTCCTCTGTAGGATTTAGTGTCAACTCATACATTTCATCAAACAGATATTCTATTTCTGCCTGTACCTCACTTGCAGTAAATTCCGTATGGACTGCCGACAGATAGCTGATCAGTGCAAATGGGTCATGCCCGATAGATGCCAGATTATAACGGTACTCATCATAATCCGGATAAGTGGTTTCTATGGCATCAATCTCTGCCTGCAATTCTTTTTCCAGTTCAGAAAAAGCTAAATCTGCCGCATCTATTTCTGCCGGAACGCTCATATAACTTCCTGCCAGCGTGGTACTGATTCCTCCGGCAAACATCGCCCCACAGGAAGATACTGCTGTCATAATCATCACAAGAAGCACCGAAAAGGCTCCTATGGCAAGCAGAAGCGAAACATTTTTTGATGCAATCTCCTGTATCTTTCTGGCTGCCGCTGTAAAAAGATTCCCGGACTTCGCCGCTGTTTCCTTTGCGGCTTTCGCTGTCTGTCCCGCCCGTCTTGCTTTTGCATATTCCCGTTTGATACGCTGCTTTTGCAGTCTTTTCTGCAACTGCTTCTGAATGGTCTTTTCCTGCATTTCCGGATTTTCTTCCAAGAACTTCTGATAACGGAAATTGACCTCTTTCTGCATCTGCTTTTTCTCCAGCTTTGCAGCTTTCGCTCTCCGTCTTTCCGTTTTCCCTTTGTAATGCCCTTTGAAAAAGCGGTAAACATCTTCCCCGCTCTGCTCTGTCTTGTGGGCAGCCTCCACACCGGAATTTTCTTTCTCCACTTCGGCAACCTTACTATGGGCAAAATTAGAAGATTCCATTCCCACCCTGCCAGCCGCTCTTTTTACCGGACTGTCCGGTTTGAATGGTTTCTCTTTTTTTACAGAAGTCAATACATACTTTGTTCTGCCCGTCTTTTCATCAAAAACACGCTCCAGAGAATACTCCGTTTTCTTTGGAATCTTCTTTCTTGCAGCTTCCGTCTTTTTTCTGGCTTTCTCCGCTTTCTTTTGCAGTCGGTCTAACTTTTTGCTTCCATGAAATTCCGGTTCTGCCTCTTCGGTAAAGGTAGTGTCCTTTGTCTGGAAATCCTGTTCAAAATCAAATTGCTTTACTCGCTCCCGGCTCTTTATCTCCCGCCTTTGATACCTGCCCTTTTTCTGTGACGAATGATAGGTGTCCCTGTGGCGGTAGTCATCGCTGGCAATTTTTCTACCCTGCTCCTCTCCGGCTTCCTCCGTAAAAGTGCTGTCCGGCTGCATAAAATCGCTTTTAGACTTCTCTCCGGCTTCTGCTCCCTCGGACTTTTGGACATTCTGTCCAGAAGCATCTGCTTTCTGATACTTCTTTGTATTTTTCGACCTCTGGACATCGTGTCCAGAAGTGGTATCTGCATCTCTCGGCTGATATGCTGCGGATTTTTTACCTTTACCCTCGTTTGCTTTCTTTGGAATTTCTCCGGTAAAGGTTTTTTTCTCCTGTGCAAATGCAGCCGGTTTCTGTTTCTTTTTCTCCGCCACTACTCATTTACCTCCTGCCTTACACTTTCCTCTGGTTTGGTATTCATAACCGCAAAGGTCTTGGTATCTACCGGATATTTATCTACGAACGGAATAACCACGTTGTCAAACAGAATCAGTCCGCACCCCGGCTCGGAATTGGTTACATGGGCAAGCTGTTTTTCTGACAATCCCAGCTTATCTGCAAGGATTGCCTGATCCTTTGCATTTTGATTCAGGAGATATACAAAATCGGAATTGCCGAGGATTCCCTCGATTTCCTCCGACTTCAAAAAATCGCCTACGTTCTGCGTCAGCCCCGTAGGAATACCGCCCCACTTACGGAAACGCTTCCAGATTTCCACCGAATAGATAGCGGTCTGCTTCTCCTTCAGCAAAAGGTGGAACTCATCACAATAATAGCGGGTGGCAATCTTACGCTCCCGGTTCTGCGATACCCTGTTCCAGACCGCATCCTGTACGATTAACATTCCAAGCTCTTTCAACTGGTTTCCCAAGTCCCTGATGTCAAAGCACATGATACGGTTCTGACTGTCTACATTCGTCCTGTGGTTAAAATAATTCTGCGAACCATGCACATATAGCACAAGGGAGTTTGCAATCCGTTCTGCCTTTTTGTTCTTATGCTCTAACAGGGCATTATACAAATCCTCAAGGATAGGCATATTCTCCGGTACGGGATTTTCAAAATAAGCATCGTAAATATGACGGATACATTCGTCAATGATACCTTTCTCATCATTTTCCAGACCGTTCTTTCCTCCGGCAATCAAGTCACACAGAGTAATGATAAAATCGGATTTCAGCTTTAAGGCTTCCTTATCCCCTTTATGGGAAAGCTGAATGTCCATCGGATTTAAATAATCTTTGGAATTGGTTGCCAGCCTTACCACCTGTCCGTGCAATGCTCCCACAAGGGCAAAATACTCGCCCTCCGGATCGCAGACCACAATATCGTCCTTTGTCATCAGGAAACAGGAAAGAATCTCACGCTTTGCACTAAAAGACTTACCACTTCCCGGTGTACCAAGAATCACACCGTTTGGTGTACGAAGCCGTTTCCGGTCTGCCATAATCATGTTGTTGGAAAGGGCATTTAAACCATAATAAATAGCCGGAGCTGGCATAAATAATTCCTGCGTACAGAACGGTACTAAGATAGCGGTACTCTTTGTTGTCAAATCCCGTTCAATTCCCGTATCGTTGCACCCGATTGGTGCCGATGCCATCAGTCCCTGCTCCTGTAAATACTGCATACATCTGAGGTTGCAGTTCGCCTGTTGGATAATGCCGGATACCCTCTGCGTGATATTTTCCAGTTCCCGCTTGTTTCTGCCATAGCAGGTCAGAAGAAATGTCATCTTTACCATTTTCTGATTGCTGCTGTTTAAATCGTCCAAAAGGTCAAGGGTATCTTTTTCATAAGTGATAATGTCCGTTGGAAGAATGTCCATGTCATAACCTGACCTTACCGCCTTTTTCTGCTCTTCAATCTTCATCTTCTGAATATTCGTCAAAGCACCTTTTAGCATCTTAATCGCCTTGACCGGATCCATTGTCTGCATATGCATGGTAATAGTCAGGTTCGCATCCAGATCAAGAAGCTTTTTCAACAACTCATCATCAAACTTCGGGGCAATAATATCCAGATAATGCACACTGCCATACATTTTTCCCGCCTTAAAACGACTCGGATAGCGAAAATCAAATCCCGGCGGAGCGATGTAATCTTTCACACTTTTTCCCGACTCCGCCAGTTCCTTAAAAGAAAAACGGAAAGGCTCCATAGTATCCTGGTTAAAATACTCATGCAGGATACGCAGACGTTCCTTTCCGTCAAGGCTCTTAGCGTGTGTGCCCAGATTAGTCAAATTTTTAATCACATCTGCTTCAATGCTGACAAGTTTTGCCCTTGCCTCCTTAAAGCCTTTACTCTCAATTCCAAAAATCAGATACTTTGATTTGATAATACCGTTATTTCCCTTTGCAGCCTGTTTCTTTAACATCTGCGTGTATTCCTCACGAATATCATCAAAATCATCTGCCTGCAATGGAATGTCAAACTGGTCAATTAAGGTCTGCTCGTTAACCTGTCGGTTGAACAGGAACAGCTCAAATTTAATAGACGGGTCAAAATAATTGATAAGCCTGCTGTATTCCTCCAGTATTTCCCCCTTATCCTCGATTTCCAGCAGGTCATAATTTATATCGTAAAACTCCACCATTTTCGTATAAAAGCCAGAAGTGACCTGACAGATACCGTCCCGGTACATCTTCTGAAAGGTAATGGTCTTCTGTGCTGTGGTGGGCTTTTCTGCGTTTTTATTCGTTCCGGCAAGCATGTGTTTTAACTCCGCAAGCCTTCTCCGCTCCACAAAGGTCAGCCCCGGCTTCGTTTTTCCTTTTTTCTTATGTCTGTCCGGCTTTTCTGCCGCCTGCTTTTTCTTCAAGTTTACGCACCTCCTCTTTTATACGCTCTGTTTCTTCTAATCTTCTGTAAATATTTTCTGATTTGTAGGGACGAATCCCCGGTGTGAGGAATTTCTGCCTTATCATAAAATACAGAATCTTCTCTGCCGGAAATCCGTCCTTCTCATACATTGCCAGAAAGAAAAAAGGCAGCATGACCGCTACCATCAAAAGTGCCGATGCCTGTGTGCCGATAAACCCTTTTGTAAAAATGTAAAAGGGAATCCCTACCGCACCTGCACCGCTGAAGCAAATAAGCTGGCGTTTCGTCAGATTTAACGCTACTTTTGTCTTTATGCCGCTTAAATTCTTTGGCACTGCTACGGATATTGCCATAACATCACAGCCGGAGCTGATACTGCAAGCCCCGGCTGTTCCCTCCTTTCTTTGAAATGTGTTCTAATGAGCATTCCAGATTGATTTCGCAAGGGAACCTGTCTTGAACAGGCTGAAACACAGAACAACGGTATAAGCTGCCACCGACCACAGTGCTGTGTGCAGATTGTCCGCAACCGCAATGCCGGATACCAGCACCGCATAGATTGCCACGCATACCATAATGAAAAATCCCTGAAACGCCAGTGAACACAGTCCCTTGATATAATTGTTGCCGATACCGCCCCATTCCCGGTTACTGAATGTGGCAAAGGGAACCGGAGCTACTGAAATATAAAGGTAGATTTCAATCATTCTCCCGAAAAGCATGACGGTAATAAGCAGGGAGATGATTTTCATACATAAGCTGACAATCATAGTTTCGATACCAAGCCCGATCAGCTCGCCGATGCCCATTGTATCAATCTGACTGTCAAACATGGTTTTTAGGGTATCCGTCACATCAATGGTAGTGGAACCCGAAACAATACCGCCTGCTCTGGTCACGATATGGTTTCCCACATCAAAAATCGCCATTGTGATGTCAAAGGTGTAGCTGAGAAGCAGCACAGCGATACAGGCTTTGATAAGGTAACGGAAAAAGAACTCGCTTCCTACTTCATGCATATTGTTCTTATCCATGACCATTGTAATCAGCTCATAGCAGAGTATCGCACTGATGATCATGCCCGCTATGGGTATCATCACATTTTCCGAAAGGTTCTCTATCATAGAAAACACTCCGCTGTTCCATGAACTGGGTGTCCTGCCGACTTCCCCTGCGATTGTTCCGACCTTATCATTCACATCTGTAAACATCGTAGTAAGGTTGTCCATGACCCACCCTTGCAGTATTTCCTTTATAAATTCAGTTATCTTGTCGAGAATCGCTCCCATGACTTAGGAAAACAGGCTTGTAAGCTGCGGAATTACCGTCTGTGCCACAATTACAATACCGCCACCCGCCATGAGCTGCTTGACCCCTTGTGATTTTGCCCCTGGGTTATCATTTCCGTATCCCTCAAGAAGATTGATAACGCCCCATACTGCCACGCCTGCTCCGATTGCGGTTACAACGGTCTTTAATCCTGTTACTGCTGATGTAAAAAATGCCATATTCAGTTACCTCGTTCTTTCCGAAAATTTATTTTTTGCAAAAAATAAGGAGCATTGCTTTCTATCCGCAAAACTCCTGTACCTCTGGACATCGTGTCCAAATGTTCCTATTCAGTTGTATCCGGGGAAATCTCCCCGCATTCAAAGGCTTCATCTACCTTTGTCTTTTCTGTGACCTTCAAGTGGTGCAGATGTTTCACATACTGTTCCATATCAAAGGCATTTTTCTTGTCATAATCGGACAGCTCTTTGTACCGCTTGTGCTTCGTTATATCGAATTTATCCGAGAAAAATGGTCTGACACCTCTAAGCTGCATAATACATTTCCCGCCATCCATGACAGCAATCTCATCTTGGCTCATCAGTTCCTTTCCGGTCTTTTGGTAATTCAGACCGTAGGACTGGCTCGTCCCCCTCGTATCCGAGGTGTTGTACAGGTCAATGGTTTCTTTCCCCAATACCTCTGCTAATTCCTTTAGGGTGGTCTTTTCCTTTCCTCCGAGAAACAGCGTAGTGTCGCAGTTGCCCTCTATGGTATCGGCATTGTCCCTGTAAATCGCTTTGAGCTGTGATTTTGACTGCAAAATAATAGAAGCTGATATTTCCCTGCTTCGGATCGTAGCAATCAGCTTCTCAAACTGTGGAATCTGCCCGATGTTCGCAAACTCATCAAGGAGCATACGCACATGAACCGGGAGCCTTCCGTTATAAACATCGTCTGCCTTGTCGCAAAGCAAATTAAAGAGCTGGGAATACATGATAGACACCACAAAGTTAAACGTAGCATCTGTATCAGAAATAATAACGAACAACGCTGTTTTTTCCTCTCCCAGCGTGTCAAGCTCCAGTTCATCATATTCCATCAGGTCACGCAGCTCTTTTATATCAAATGGTGCTAACCTCGCACCGCAGCTAATCAGAATCGACTTCGCTGTTTTTCCTGCCGCAAGCTTATATTTCTTATACTGCCTTACAGCAAAATGGTTCGGGTCTTTTTCCTCCAGCTCCTCAAAGAGCAGATCAACAGCATTTTTGAAGTTTTCATCGTCCTCTCTTGCTTCACTTGCATCAATCATATCAATCAGCATGGCGAAATTCTGTTCTTCCTCCGGTGCTTCGTACCAGATGTATGCAATCAATGCTGTATAATAGAGTTTTTCTGCTTTGACCCAAAAGTCCTCACCGGATTGCTGCCCCTCTCCTTTTGTGTTGACTATGATTGTGTTGACGAGTTTCAAAATGTCCTTTTCGCTCCGCAGATAAGCAAATGGATTATAATGCATGGATTTTGCAAAGTTTATGGTGTTGAGGACTTTAATCTTATACTTGCCCCGCTTCAGCATCTTCCCACATTCCACTAAGATTGTGCCTTTCGGGTCAGTGACGCAATAGGACGAGTGCATCTGCATCAGGTTCGGCTTCACGAAAAATCTTGTTTTACCGGAGCCGGAACCGCCAATCACAAGAATATTTTTATTTCTTGCATACTTCGGTTCTTTCGGTCTGCCGGACATCATCAGACGCTCCGTAGCGGTCAGAAGAATATTATTTTCAAATACAGAATCCATATATGGCTCTATATCTTTGGCATTCCCCCACCGTGCAGAACCGTATTCCACACCCTGCCGGAATTTCTTGGCATTCTTCGCCTTATAATAAACAATGAATTTTAAGGCAACGCCTCCGGCGATTCCAATCAGCAAATCACTCAGAAAAAAACTGGGGAACGGATTGGAAAACATCCTGTCCATTTGGCTCATTACTACCATCATCTTGTCAGACGCATTACTGCCCTCTGCCACTCTCCATAAAAATGCTGCCTTATTACAGAAGTACCCGGCAAGCACATAGGGAAGATTCAGCAGTATCAGCTTTTTAACATCTGCACTTTTTGCTTTTTCCTTCAGCTTTTTGGGGACAGCTTTTAAATCTTTGGTAATGCCTGCTATGATATTAGTCATAGGCTCTGCCCCCTGTCCTTATTCTTTTCCCGGCTCCGTTCTTTGTTCTGATCCTTTGATACCACATCCCGGAAATGCTTTAATTTCTGCCTTACAGAAGTCCTACTGTTCTTTTTCTCATTTCCATAAACAAATTCCTTAAATGCCTGTGCCACAGCATCGGCATCCCTGCCCTTGAAAAATACCAGATACTTCGGTGGCTCGGTGGTCTTATCCTTTTTCACAGCAAAATCAACATTGTATTTACGAGCTACCCGCTCAAAGGATTTGATATTGCCATCTGTGATTTCAATGGATGAAGCACCTGCACCCTCGCCCACCAGTTCCTTAACCGACACTTTCCCATGCGTTTTCTGTGCCTGTTTTCTGCAATGATTCAGATACATTCTCATGGCAGATTTCAGGATATTGGCATCCAGCTTTGCAGCCTTAATCACAAGGGCGATTGTTTTCTGCGTTACTTCTTCCTGCATCTGTACCTCCTTCTTTCCTTTTTACTGCTGTTCCTTCAGGGCGGAACAAGCAGCCGATGTAGTAAATATTTCATGTTCTCTCCTTTCCGCTTCTGGACATCGTGTCCAAAAATTCTGATTTACAGGCAGCCTGCTCTGATACAGTCCTCGTACTCCCTTAATGCTTCCTCTGTATCTGCATCCACAGATAACTGGATACGAACAAAATCATGCAGCGTTCCCGCTAAAAGAAAATCCTTATAAAGCCGCCCAAAATCCTCAACAAACTTCTTTATCAAATGTTCCGGATCATCTCCAGCATGATATTGTACATAAATCTGACTTCTGCCTGTGTTTCCCAGCATATCCGTCAACTGATACGTCAGCTCTCCTGTCTGCTTGACCGAAATCTGAATCAGATTGTAATTCTTTCTCAATTTAAAATAGCTACTATGATACTCCGACGTTATTGTGATGTTTGGATTTTCTTCCAGTTCCATCACAACATCTGCCAGTTTTCCCAATAACGCTGCGGCTGCTTTTTTCTGAAATTCTCTCTTTTTCATTTCATCTGACCTCCATCCGGCTTCTGGACATCGTGTCCAAAAGCAATAAAAAAGGGCAGCTACAAATCTTTCGACTCATAACTGCCCTGACGCTGTTTTCTGTTTTTCCATGCCCTATTCCTTATATCGAATGACAGGGCACTGTTTTTGTTTATTTCCTATTTTTCTCCGCTCCAAGGCAAACACCATATCTCCGGTTCGCTCAAAAAAGCCGATGTCCTTTTTCCAGCTCATTCCACATTTGCAATGCTGCAAACCAATAAACTGCTGTTTCATTCTCCTGCCGCATACCGGACACCGCTTATTACTGCTTCCCTTTTTCTTTTTCGGCACATCCTCCTTTTTCTCCTTCGGCGGCTTTTCTTCCGGTATCCCATTTTCCGCAATACGAAGCTCATATCGTGGCAATTTTAAAAGATATGCTCGGTAAACCTCTTCATACGGAACCCAGATTGCAAGAGATTTCAGTTTTTCATAAATCCGGTCAATAATCTGCTTTGCTACCTCCTCATTTGGTATCTCTCCATTTTCCTTATAGAAAATGCAGGTTTCCCGAAACATCCAGTCTGCTATTTTCATCTTCTGCTTCTGTTTTAAATCCTTATAGGTCTTATTCGGCTGTTTCTGCTGTTTATATGCCAGTGAATGATGATTTGGTTTCATACAATCCCTCTTTCGGACAAATTCTGTTCAAAGCCATTATAACAAAATTTATGCCTGTATCAAATATTTCCGGTACATTTATTTCAACAGCATAACCGTACACATCTGTGCATGGAACAGACCATTCTCCACCGTAACATTATCAAGCAGCAATGCCTGAAACAACACATTCCTCACATTTTCAAGACTGACGATTTTCTGTTCATTCTCCGGCAGATGTACAAACTCCACACCGTCCTCCACAGCAGATTTTCTTGCGGCTTCACAATGAGTAAAAAGTCCCAGAATATACTTATTTGACATGGCAAAAGCATAGGTTTTCTGTCCATCATATACAATCTGGTACTTCTCCGCTGCTCCTTCCGGCAGACTGAAAACGCACTGCACTATTTCTAAACAAACCTTACCTGCATAGTCCGGTTTCAGTTTATTTTTATAGCGTTGTATTTTCCACTGGATTTCACTACGCTCCACAGGGGAATGGGTACGCTTAAACTGAATTTTCCGGCACAACATATCCAAATCCATATACACGTTATTTCCTACAAGATGCTCCGTATATCCTCTATATTCCCCCAACCGCAACAAATACGAAAGCACCTCATTCAGCTTTTCCTCTGATTCTATGAACTGAAACGGTTTTTCTCCAAATTCCAGATATTCAAACTGTAATGGGCAGCTCCCTTTCTCTATCTCCCGTTCCATAACTCTTTTTACATCTCGTAATGATTCCATTTTGCTCCTTTCCGCTTCTGGACATCGTGTCCAAAAGCAATAAAAAAAGGGCAGCTACAAATCTTTCAATTCATAACTGCCCTGACGCTGTTTTATTTCAGTTCTATTTCTGCCATTTTTGCAAATACTGCTTTTTGCTCTAAAAGCTCTTTCTGTTTTTCCTCCGGCAGACATTTGAAGATTTCCTCATATCCCATTTCCAGCATCGGCGTTCCCTTTGCGAAGAGATAGAGCCGGGTATCAAGCCATTCCTGCCATAAGTCCTCAAACATACTCTCACTGTCTGTATAGGTTATAACATCATTAAATCCATACTCCGGTGTGTAATATTGCAGCTTCACAAAACCGTACCGTCCTACATCCAATACCAAAATGCTTTCCAGCTCATACAGTTCTGCATAGGCTGCGGCAACCTTTTTGCACCGTTCCCGTTCTATGTCTGTAATGTAACTTTTCTCCACAGTTGCAAACCTCCTGTTTCGAGGCATCGTGCTGCCTCTTATTCAATCTTCCGTGTTTCTATTTCAAAAACACTTCCGTCCCTTGTTTTTATTGTAAAAATATTTGCGGCATCAGAGGTATCTATATCCTCAATCCCTAAAGCCACATCATTTTCATCTAATACTTCGTATAGCTGATCCTTAAACTCATTATGTTCCATAACTTTTTTACTCTCCTTGTATGTTTTATGGTGCGTACACGCACCATATTATTATATGTTTCATGCACTTAGAATACAAGTGTGGAAAGGAGCTTTCAGTATGATTAAATACGATCCGCTTTGGCGTACGCTAAAGGAAAAAGGAATCAGCCAGTACCAGCTTATCAAAGATTATGGCATTGATAAAGCACAGCTTCAGCGGCTTCGGCAGAACCTTGTTGTAAAAACGCTTATTTTAAACAGGCTTTGCCAGATACTTAACTGCCGGATTGAAGAGATTATGGAATACGTCCCGGATGATAATTAAAGGTGTTGTTCTGATTGATGAACAATGCCTTTTTCATTTTCGCTTTTCATCTGCACCTTTGGACATCGTGTCCAGAAGTATCACTGATTATCTTTATTATCTCCATCAGCACCATAACCATTCTCAGAATTACAACCACACCGCCAATCAGACCACCTACAATACAGTTCAGTGCCAGTATTCCTATACTTCCTGCAATTCCGAAATTTTTTGGTATGAGAATCATACACATTTTTCTGATCCCATAAGGACAGCCGACCAGTACCCAATACAGGAAAAAATCAAATCCTTCTGCTTTTCTGCAAATCGGATAACAGGTTATCATCCAAACTGCCAGCAACGATACCGGAAGCACAATTTTAACCAATATTCTTTTCATTCCAGCCACCTCCGTACATATCATGCTGTACCTCCTGCTGATAATAATGATTCATCGTTGAGGGTGCATTATAAAGAGCTGTTACCATATATGCCTTGATATTTGCAATTTTCGTAGTTGTTTCCTGCATACATCCTATCACATATTCCAAATGGGAGCTATTCAGTTTGAGGAACTTTGATTTTACAAGCTCATATGGATAATCATTTCCACCGATTTTAACAGTCTTATGCTTCACACATACAATCTCGCAGATTACCTCATACAATTCCTCATACAGCCCTTTGTCCTGCCATCTGCCATATTTCATGTGATGTTCGTACTCAATATTCTCTTTGATGATTTCCATGTAAGCATTGACATCTTCCATCACATCAATCTCCCCTTCCAACTCACTGCCGGATTGATTGATAGGATTGATATAATTCCTATCAATATTACTCTGGTTAGTATGATTATAGTTAGTATAATTAGGGTCTGCTTTTTGAACTTCCGCAAGTTCAGATATTGTACTTCTTGAAGTAAAATTTTTAGACTTCTGGAAGTCTGCTTTTTGAACCTCTTGAAGTTCAGTTTCTGAACTTCTGGAAGTATAACTTTTAGAACTCTTGAGGTTCAAATCCTGAACTTCTGTGGAAACATCAGCATTTGCAGGCGTTTCTTCTTCTGCTTCTCCTATTGTGGCAAAATTCTTTACATAAATAATATCCGGTTTTCCAAGTCCCCTGCGTTTCTTTTCGATCAATCCTATCCCATTATCACTGTCCAACTCTTTCATAATCTTAACACAGGTTGCTTTTGCACATCCCAAATCCTCCATGACAGTATCAAGAGTATAAATGATATAGGCTCTGTTTTCTTCATCCAACCAGCCATTTTTCATAGACAGTGACATACGGTCAAGCATCAGACCGTACAGGAGCTTGGCATCGCTGCTAAGCCCCTTGAAACGCTCGTCTTTAATCAGCAACCGAGGAACACGATAAAAGGAAAACTGTTCTGCTTCAATCCCATAGTAATAATCAAACTGTATCTGTTTACCCATTTTACCGCACCCCCTTTACTGTTTCTTCTGCCATTCCTCCAATAATTGCAGGATAATCCCCTCAATCTCTTCGCTGGAGTATTCCTCTGAAAAAAACTGGCTGATTTTTTCAGACTTGATTGTAACTTTCCTCTCTTTCGGCTTTTCCTCGGTCAGTATCAGACGCACCATCGGCAGCGTCAGTTCGCCGCTTTTCCCATATTCCTTCAGCTTGGCAGACTGTACTGTGGAAATATTTGCTCCGCTTTCCTCAAGGATTACCAGCACCCACTGTTGTGCATCTTCCGACAGAAAGGAAATGTCAACACCCTGTACCAGACCGATTTTCTTTCTGTCAACCAACTCTAGCAGCTCATCGGACAGCCTTGCAAGCCAGATATACCGTTGCACCGTCTTTCCGCTTTCTCCGGCAGCTTCTCCTACCTCGTCAAGCGTATTTCCGTTTCCTTTTCTGCCCTGATGCTTCATAGCCTCGTATTTCATGGCATAAGCTTTCGCCTTCTCACTTGGCAGAATGTCCTCACGCTGAATGTTGGAATCCACCATGATAATCGTAGCTTCATCGTCTGTATAATTGCGGACTATCACAGGCATATCCTCTTTTCCTGCCCGTTCTGAACCTCGTTTTCTGCGGTGTCCGGCTATGATTTCATAGCCACCCTCTGCCCTCGGTCTTGCAATTCCCGGTACGAGCACCCCATACTTACTGATGCTTTCCGTTGTTTCTTCCATTTTTTCATCGTCCAGTACACGGAACGGATGATTTCTAAACTCATGCAAATCCGTGAGCTTGGCTCTGATAATCTGCTCTTCGCTCCCTGTCTTTTCTTCTGCATTTCCAAATAAATCATCATAACTGCTTAATTTTACCTTTGCGGCACTTCCTGCTTTACTCATTCCCAAGCACCTCCTCCGTCAAAGACTGATAAGCAGCGGCTACTTTGCCTTTCGGATCATGTTCGTAGATACTGACACCCTCTGCGGAAATCTCTGCCGCACGGACGGAAATGGGAATACTGTTTTCAAATATCCGCACCTTGCTACCGTAATTCTCCACCAGTAATGCAGTAATGTCCTTTGCATAATTGGTTCGAGCATCCACCATTGTCAGCAGAATCCCCTCAATCATCAGCTTCGGGTTAATCTGTCTCCTGACCTTTCCTATGGTCTTAATAAGCTGCTGCAACCCTTTTGCCGGAAGATATGCCGCCTGCACTGGAATCAGAATACTGTCCGCACAGGCAAAAGCGTTTATAGTAATCATGCCGAGAGAGGGCATACAGTCAATCAGAATATAATCATAATTATCCTTTACCAGCTCTATGTAGGAACGCATCACAAGCTCTCTGCTCATCACATTTACAAGTGATACTTCCAGACCGGAAAGCTCAATGTTTCCCGGCATCAGGTCAATTCCCTCTTTGTGTTTCAGGATACCATAATCCGCTTCCATATCTTCATCATTGATGATATTGCCAAGTGCTGTTGCAAGTGTTTCCTCTAGCTTGTCCGGCTCTGTGAAGCCAAGACTGTCTGTCAGACTGCCCTGTGCATCGGCATCAATCAGCAGGACTTTCTTGCCCTGTTTTGCCAATCCTATGCCTAAATTACTGGTTGTGGTGGTCTTGCCCACACCACCTTTTTGGTTTGCGATTGCGATTATTTTACACATGATAGATTCTCCTTTGTTTTCTGCTATTTTTCTGCTACGTTTCTTTTCTTTACTTCTACATACGCCCTGTAAAATTTCTTCGTTCCCTTATTCGGATACATCTCGGAAAACTCCGTTACTTCCACTTTCGGATTCCTCTGCAAAATCTTTCCGAACCACTTAATATCATTCTTTGTTCCCATCAATCTGACTTTTAACATTAGTCTGTTCCTCCCAATAAGGCATACAGCTTATGGTTGTATGTGGCATATTCCGGATACCGAATCTGAATTGCCTGCCAGAAATATGGTGCATAAGCACAGCAGAATATTTCCTCCACCGTGTACTGCCTGCACTCGTCCACCTGTTCTTCTGCATCTTCATAATCGGAAACACTTGGTGTTCCATTGCAATACAGATTGAATGCCATTCTGATCACTCTCACACTTCCACTGGTCTGCCAGCCTTCGTGTAAACACTCTGTTATTACGCATCCTGTTTTGAAATCATAAATTCTGTAAACATTTCTTCTGGTATCATCGCTGATCCCAAGACAATAGCAGAGTGCCTTGTGGTAAACATCCTGATACCGGACTTCCTTTAACTTCTCGTAGTAGAATTTCTCATGTGCATCGCTGATAAAAATAATCTTTTCTTCCTTTTTGGTTTCTGCTCCTAACGCTGTACTTGTCATAATAGAACCCTCCTTGTGTTATTTTGATTTTGTTTTGACCATAACAACAGAAAAAGGACACTCTCCGTTTTATTGGAAAATGTCCTTTTAATAGCATTCAACTATTAAGTTTTGAAAGGTTCTGATTTCTAAAACATCCCTTTTCAGTCCATATTAGTCCACCGAATGACACAAATTTGATGTCAATTTGATGTCAAACACTCGATAAACTCATAAAAGTCTATGGATTTTCTGATTCTTAGTACAACTTCGCACCTGCCGGAATCCGGTCATTCACCATGAGAAGATTTAATCCCTCATGTCCATCTTCCTCGTGTACTGCTGAAATCAGCATACCCTCGGAATCAATGCCCATCATCTTTCTCGGAGGCAAATTTACGATTGCAATCGCTGTCTTGCCAATCAGATCTTCTGGCTCGTAATACTCGTGAATACCGCTTAAAATCGTGCGTTTCCGGTCTGTTCCGTCATCCAGAGTGAACTTTAAAAGCTTCTTTGACTTCGGTACTGCTTCACATTCCAGAATCTTTACTGCACGGAAATCAGCCTTTGCAAAGGTATCGAAATCAATCATTTCTTCAAACAATGGTTCGATTTTTACGTTGGAGAAATCAATCTTTTCTGCAACCTTTTCCTCTGCCACAGCAGCATTTTCTACTGCCTTTTCAGCCTTCCCTTCGCCCTTCTTAGCGTCTAAGGACTTCATTGTCGGAAACAGCAGCACATCCCTGATTGCCGGTGAATCCGTCAGCAACATGACCATACGGTCAATGCCGAATCCGATTCCTCCTGTTGGAGGCATACCTACCTCCAGGGCATTTAAGAAGTCCTCGTCCGTATGGTTGGCTTCCTCGTCGCCCTGGGCCAGAAGCTCTTCCTGTGCTTTGAACCGCTCTCTCTGGTCAATGGGGTCATTGATTTCAGAGTAGGCGTTTGCCATCTCCCAGCCGTTCATGAAGAACTCAAAGCGCTCCACATAGTCCGGGTTGCCCGGCTTTTTCTTGGTCAGCGGGGAAATCTCCACAGGATGGTCCAGAACAAAGGTGGGCTGGACCAGGTGCTCCTCTGCAAACTCCTCAAAGAACAGGTTCAGGATATCGCCCTTCTTATGGCGTCCCTCGAACTCCACGCCCTTTTCCCTGGCAACGGCCCTTGCCTCTTCAAGGGTATGAATCTGATCAAAATCAACTCCGGCATACTTCTTAACCGCATCCACCATGGTAATGCGGGCAAAGGGCTTGCCTAAATCCATCTCCACGCCCTTATAAGTAATGGTGGTGGTACCCAGTACCTCCTGAGCCACAAAACGGTACAGCTTCTCGGTCAGGTCCATCATCCCGTTGTAATCCGTATAAGCCTGATACAGCTCCATCAGGGTGAATTCCGGGTTGTGCCTGGTGTCCAGACCTTCGTTGCGGAACACGCGCCCAATCTCATAAACTCTCTCAAGTCCGCCTACAATAAGCCTCTTCAGATAAAGCTCCAGGGATATGCGAAGCTTTAAATCCTCATCCAGGGCATTGAAATGGGTCTCGAAAGGCCTTGCAGCAGCGCCGCCTGCATTGGAAACCAGCATAGGAGTCTCCACTTCCATGAAGCCCTCTCCGCCCAGATATTTCCGGATGGCAGCCAGAATCCTGGAACGCTTGATGAAAGTATCCTTCACCTCCGCGTTCATGATCAAGTCCACGTAGCGCTGACGGTAACGCATATCCGTGTCCGTCAGGCCATGGAACTTCTCAGGAAGCACCTGAAGGCTCTTGGAAAGAAGGGTTACCTCCGTGGCATGAATGGATATCTCACCTGTCTTGGTGGTAAACGCGGTTCCCTTCACACCCACGATATCGCCGATGTCCATTTTCTTGAAATCCTTGTACGGCTCCTCACCCACGCTGTCCCTGGCCACATAGACCTGGATGCTGCCTTTTAAATCCTGTACATTACAGAAAGAAGCCTTACCCATGACGCGCTTGAACATCATACGGCCGGCAATGGCTGCTTCCTTCCCCTCCCACTGCTCATAGTTATCCTTGATATCCATGCTGTGGGCAGTCACATCATATTTTGTAATCTGGAAAGGATCCTTTCCAGCTGCCTGAAGCTCCGCCAGCTTATCCCTGCGCGCCTTCAGCACGTGATTTAAATCTGTATCTGCCTGATTAACCTTCTGCTGTTCTCCCACGTCCTTAACTCCTTTGTGTTAGATTTATGAAACCCTCTGGATTTCCAGCACCTTATACTGGATATCCCCTGCCTGGGTCTCCACGTCTACGCAGTCACCCACTACCTTGCCAATCAGGGCACGGCCTACCGGTGATTCGTTGCTTATCTTATTCTGAAGGCTGTTGGCCTCAGTGGATCCAACGATATAGAACTCCATCTCCTCGTCATACTCCACATCCAGAAGCTTTACCTTACATCCGATATTAATCTTATCCAGGTCGATTTCATCCTCTACCACGACCTCGGCATTCTTAAGAAGCTTCTCCAGTTCCTCGATACGCAGTTCAATGTCCCTCTGCTCATCCTTAGCCGCGTCATACTCTGCGTTCTCGGACAAATCGCCCTGCTCCCTTGCTTCCTTAATCTTCTGCGCAACTTCTTTTCTCTTGACAACTTTCAGATTCTGCAGTTCATCCTCGTACTGTTTGAGTCCGGCATATGTCAAAATGTGTTTCTTATCTGCCATCTTACCCGCTTCCTTCCTTTAATTCTTACTTTATGTTGATTTCACTTGAGTATCATTCTTAATGTCCACACATTCTGAGTATTATATAGGAAAATGTGTCCATTGTCAAGATTGGATTTTCCTGTCCAGAAGCTCCACGAAACCCTCAAATGTCTCCACCTGGTTGATTTCATTCCTGAGCGCTGCTGAGTGGGGCATTCCTTTTGTATACCAGGCCATATGGCCTCTCATCTCCCGCATGGCAACCCCTTCTCCCTTGAACCGGACCAGCATCCGGCCGTGCCGCAGAATCATGGCCTTTATCTCAGCCATGGAGGGACCCGGAAGAACCTCCCCTGTATCCAGATAGTGGTTAATCCGCCCAAACAGCCACGGATTGCCCTTGGCTCCCCTGCCCACCATGATGCCGTCGCACCCTGTCTCCTTAAGCATCCTCCCGGCGTCCTCCGGCGTAAAAATGTCCCCGTTTCCGATAACAGGAATCCTTACCGCCTCCTTCACCTGACGAATGATGTCCCAGTCCGCCTTCCCGGAATAATACTGCTCCCTGGTGCGCCCATGGACAGCCACGGCAGCAGCGCCGCAGCTTTCCGCCATCTTTGCAAATTCCACCGCATTGACAGAGAGGTCGTTGAATCCTTTGCGGAACTTCACGGTCACAGGCTTTTTCACGGCCTTCACCATGGCTGTCAGCACTTTCTCTGCGCGCTTGGGATTTTTCATCAGAGCAGAGCCTTCGCCGTTGTTGACGATTTTCGGCACAGGGCATCCCATGTTCACGTCAATGTAATCATAGGGCCCTTCCTCCAGCCTGGCTGCAATCTCCGCCATAATATCCGGCTCCGACCCAAAGAGCTGCACTGCCGCCGGGCGCTCGGCCGGGTCTATCTGAAGCAGCTCCCTGGTATTCCTGTTGTTGTACAGAATCGCCTTTGCGCTGACCATCTCCGTCACCACGCATCCGGCTCCCTGTTCCCGGCACAGCACCCGAAAGGGCTGGTCCGTGACACCCGCCATGGGCGCCAGTATTACATTATTCTCAAGAACTGTATTTCCAATCCTCAGCTTCATTTAATCTTCCCCGTCATCCTCTATATCTATGTCCTCGCCCAGGAAAAATGTCCTGTAATACAGTTCCAGCGCTTCCAGCATTTCTTTTTTCTCTTCCTGGTACTGCTTGATTTTAAGGACGCTTCCTATCTCGTCAAAGAGATAATCCGTTTCCTCTGAGGTCACCTTAAATTCCAGGTTTCCCCTTTCATCAAATTCCATGGTCAGCACGCCGCCCACATCCTCTGTATAGAGCACGCACATGATTTGGAGTTCATCCCTTATGGACTGGGGCAGGGATTTAAAATCCTGGTTAAAATAATATTTCTGTTCATAGGAATTGGCTCCGCAAAGCACTGTCGTATCCTTCATCTCATCTCTCCGCAAAAGTCCGCTGCCTGTGACAGGCGGCGGACTTTCCATTCTATCATCGTTTATGTTCTCACATTCCGGATTAACGAATCAGCATCTTGGCTATCTCGTACTGCTCTTCCGGGATGTCCTTTGTCATGTTCAGGGCTTCCTGGATATCGAAATCCACAAACTCACCGTGCTTATAGGCTACCAGGCGGTTGCTCTTGCCTGCGGCCAGAAGCTCTGCTGCCTTGGCTCCCATGATGGAGGCATACACCCTGTCCTTACAGGTAGGCGTACCTCCACGCTGCATGTGGCCCAGGATGGTGGCCCTTGTCTCGATGCCCGTGGCAGCCTCAATGCGCTTTGCCATGGAACCGGAATGGCCGATTCCCTCTGCATTGATAATGATGTTATGTTTCTTGCCCCGTCTGCGGTTGTCGATAATCCGGTTAATCAGGGCCTGCTCGTTGCCGTCGTAGCGCTCCGGAAGAAGGATATCCTCCGCGCCGTTGCCAATGCCGCACCACAGTGCGATGTATCCGGCGTTGCGCCCCATAACCTCCACGATGCTGCACCGTTCATGGGATGTGGATGTATCACGAATCTTATCAATTGCTTCCATGGCCGTGTTGACAGCCGTATCAAAACCAATGGTATAATCCGTACAGGCAATATCCAGGTCAATGGTTCCCGGAAGGCCGATTGTATTGATGCCCAGGGAAGACAGCTTTCCCGCGCCTCTGAAGGAACCGTCTCCTCCGATGACCACCATTCCGTCAATACCATGCTTGCGGCAGATATCAGCGCCCTTCTGCTGGCCTTCCGCTGTGGTGAACTCCTTACATCTTGCCGTGTAAAGGATGGTGCCGCCGCGGTTGATGGTGTCAGACACGCTGGTGGACTCCATGTCTACGATTTCCTCCTCAAGCAAACCTGCGTATCCACGCATGATGCCCTTTACCTTAAGGCCCTTATTGATAGCAGTCCTTACAACCGCGCGAATGGCCGCGTTCATTCCCGGCGCATCGCCTCCGCTGGTAAGTACTCCAATGGTTTTCACTGCCTTTGCCATAGCAATTTACCTCCTTGTATTAAGCACACGCAAATTACTCCTGTGCTGACATCGCTCTCAATCATTCATTCTCTCATCTATATCCAACGCTATTCTAATTCATTTTCCCCAGCTTTTCAAGACTTTTTTCTACAACTTTGACATTTTTTTCACCAAGTACTTTTCCCAGGTCTTCCAAAAGCCCGGGCGTGACCTGTACATTCCAGTTGGCCGGAAGGACTTTCTTGGCCCTCTCCTTCTGGAGGTAAATGACCACCCGGTCCTTTCCCTCGCTGGACCGCAGAGAGGTTAGAAGGCGCTGTTCCCCGGCCTGATACGTCTCCATATCCGGGAACTGGAGCCACAGCTCCTTGGGTACACTGTCAAAGGGTATCACCTGCTCGCACACCAGCTTTCCCACCGGATCGTCTCCGATGGACACCCTTCCCCTGATAAACAGCTTGGAATCCTCGGTAAAAAGGTCCCGGTTGGCCTCGTAATCCCTTGGGAACACAATGACCTCCACCGGTCCCAGCAGGTCTTCCAGGGTTATAAAGGCCATGAGCTGGTTGGTCCTGGTGGTCTTTACGGTCTTGCCCGCCACCAGTCCGCCGATGACAGCCCTGGATCCGTCCTCCACCCCTGCCTCATCCGTCTCCTCATCCACGATGAACTGGGCGGAGGTGGCTGTTATATTCCTTCTCCACATCTCCTCATAGTCGTCCAGGGGATGACCGCTGATGTAGACTCCCAGTATTTCCTTCTCAAAGGCAAGAAGCTCATCCTTTGAGTATTCCCCCACATCCGGAAATGTAATCTGGAATTCATTTCTGTCTTCCTCACCCGCAATGTCGAAAAGGCTTAACTGCCCCTCAAACATGGATTTCTTCTCCCTGGCCTTCTCCTCCAGCATGGTGGGCGCCACTGCCATCTTCTGACGTCTGGTTCCCGGCAGGGTGTCCAGAGCGCCTGACTTGATGAAATTTTCCAGGGTTCTCTTATTTACTTCCTTCATGCTCATGCGCCCCACGAAATCCTCCATGGAACGGAAGGGACCGTTTTTCTCCCTCTCCGCCAGGATTACCTCTGTCACCGGTTTGCCCACGCTCTTGATGGCGGACAGGCCGTAGCGGATGGCGTCCCCTGACACGGAAAATCCGCTCTCGCCCTCGTTGATATCCGGGGGCAGCACGGGAATGCCCATCATGCGGCGGCAGGTCAGTACATACTCGGAAAATTTGCTTACATTGTCCATGACCGATGTCATGAGGGCGGCCATGAACTCCCTGGGATAATAGTATTTCAGATAGGCGGTCTGGTAGGATACCACCGCGTAAGCCGCTGCGTGGGACTTGTTGAAGGCGTATTTTGCAAAGTCAATCATCTCATCGTAGATGTGGTTTGCCGTCTTTTCGTCTATCCCATTATTCACACAGCCCTTAACCCCTTCGGACTGGTTGCCGTAGACAAAGTTCTGGCGCTCCTTCTCCATGACCGACGTTTTCTTCTTACTCATGGCACGGCGCACCAGGTCGCTTCGTCCCATGGTATATCCCGCCAAATCACGCACAATCTGCATAACCTGCTCCTGATACACGATACATCCATAGGTAGGGCTTAATATGGGCTCCAGCTGGGGGCAGTCATAGGTGATGGAAGCCCTGTCGTTCTTTCCCTTCAGATACTTGGGTATAAAATCCATTGGGCCCGGACGGTACAGGGAGATACCTGCTATGATATCCTCCAGGTTCTCCGCCTTAAGCTCCTTCATGAAGCTCTTCATCCCCGCGCTTTCCAGCTGGAACACGCCCTCGGTCCTGCCTGTTCCGATGGATTCAAGCACCTTCTTATCGTCAAAATCAATGTGGTCAATGTCAATGGTGATGCCGTAGTCCTTCTCAGCCAGCCGCACCGCGTTCTGGATAACCGTCAGGGTGCGCAGGCCCAGAAAGTCCATTTTGAGAAGTCCCAGCTCCTCAATGGTTGTCATGGTAAACTGGGTGGTGATGGTTCCGTCAGAGGCCCTGGACAAGGGTACAAACTCGTCAATGGACCGGCTGCCAATCACCACCCCGGCCGCATGCATGGAGGTATGCCTGGGCAGTCCCTCCAGACGCCTGGACATGTCGATGAGATAGTGGACCTGCTCATCTTCATTGTAGGCCTTCTTAAGATCCGGATTCATGGTCAGGGCCTTATCCAGGGTCATCCCCAGATCCCCCGGTATCATCTTGGCAATGGTGTCGCACAGGGAATAGGGCAAATCCAGCACACGCCCCACATCGCGGACAACCCCCTTTGCGGCCAGGGTACCAAAGGTGACAATCTGCACCACCTGGTCCTTGCCGTACTTGCGCACCACGTAGTCAATTACCTCCTGGCGCCGCTCGTAGCAAAAGTCAATATCAATATCGGGCATGGACACGCGCTCCGGGTTCAGGAAACGCTCAAAGAGAAGATTATAACGCACCGGGTCTATATTGGTGATTCCCAGTGTGTAGCTCACAATGCTTCCGGCGGCGGAACCCCGCCCCGGCCCCACGATAATGTCCTGGGAGCGGGCATAGTTGATGAAATCCCACACGATCAGGAAGTAATCCACATATCCCATTGAGCGGATGACATCCAGCTCATAGTCCAGCCGGCTGCCCAGCGTGCCGTCATCCTCCGGGTAACGGGTCTTAAAGCCCTCACGGCACAGATGGTTTAAGTAGCTCCAGGAATCAAAGCCCTCAGGCACCTCATATTTGGGAAGCTTGGTAACCCCGAACTCAATCTCCACATTGCAGCGCTCCGCTATCATATGGGTATTTTCAATGGCCTCAGGCGCATAGGGGAACAGGGCACGCATTTCCTCCTCGGACTTACAGTAGTACTGGCCTCCCTCGTAGCGCATCCTGTCCTCATCCGCCACCTTTTTGCCGGTCTGGATGCACAGAAGGATATCATGGGCCTTCTCATCCTCGGCATAGGTGTAGTGGATATCGTTGGTGGCCACCAGCTTAAGGCCCGTATCCCTGCTCATGCGCATAAGGCCCTGGTTTACTAACCTTTGGTCCGGCAGCCCGTGGTCCTGAAGCTCCAGGAAGAAGTTGTCCTTTCCGAATATGTCCGCATACTTGTCGGATGCCCTGACAGCCTCCTCATACATTCCCCTGGTCAGGCAGCGCTGCACCTCCCCTGCCAGACAGGCGCTGAGGGCAATGATTCCCTCGTGGTAGGTCCGCAGCACCTCGTAGTCCACCCTGGGTTTATAGTAAAATCCGTCCACAAATCCCTTGGACACAATTTTCATCAGGTTTTCATAACCCTTGTTGTTCTCTGCCAGCAGCACAAGGTGGTAATACCGGTCCTCGCCGCTTACCGTCTCCCTGTCAAAGCGGGAGCCCGGGGCCACATAGACCTCGCATCCCAGAATCGGCTTGATGCCGGCCTCCCTGGCAGCTTTATAAAAATCAATGACTCCATACATCACGCCATGGTCCGTGACAGCCATGCTGTCCATGCCAAGCTCCTTTGCCCTGGCTGTCAGCTCCTTGATTTTACAGGAGCCGTCCAAAAGGCTGTATTCCGTATGGACGTGCAAATGGGTAAATGCCATTCCCTATTCTCTCCTTATCCTTGCGGTATGAATGTCCATGTCAAATGTTCCGCGTTATTATATTCTGTGTCATCATTTTTTGCGTCATTATTTTCCGTGTCATTCGAGTAACAGTTTATCATAAATTCGGATAAAAGAAAAGAGAACCAGGCAAGTCCTGCCTGATTCCCATTATCTATCTCTCCAAACAAACGGACTGGTAGTTACTGGTTTTTCAGATACTTCTCAATTTCAGTTACAGCTGCCTCCTCATCCTTTCCGTCGGCTTCCACCAAAATGGATTCGCCTGCGGTCAGACAGAGAGTCATCATTCCCATGATGCTCTTGGCATTCACACGCTTTGCCTCTGCTTCCAGGTAAATCGCGCTTTCGTACTGACTGGCTACCTGCACGAGCATAGCTGCCGGTCTCGCCTCAAGTCCTGATGACAATTCAACTGTAATCAATTTCTTTACCATAATAATCCTCCTCATTCCTTTGAATGGTTCAAAGCCCCTGATACGTCCCAATGGTCATGTTCCAATCTGGCCGCATCCTGACTGCCATTCAGGTGCCCGTACTGATTCGTACTTGATAAAACTATTGCAAACTTGATGTATTACGGTCCGGAAACTGCTGCCGCAGTTCTTCAGCCACAAGGCTTAATTTCCTCAAACGGTGGTTTACGCCTGATTTACCCACAGGCGGTTCCAGGGCCTCCCCCAATTCCTTTAAGGTCGCGTCTGGCCGTTCCAGCCGTATGCGGGCCATCTCCTGAAGACTTTCAGGCAGACCCGAAAGACCGGCAACAGACTGGATGAAACGGATGTCCTCTATCTGTTTTACCGCAGCTGACACGGTCTTATTGATATTGGCAGTCTCGCAGTTGACCTGGCGGTTCACGCTGCCCCTCATCTCCTTGACAATGCGGATATTCTCCAGCTCCATAAGGGATACCGGGGCCTCCATCACATTAAGGATGTCCACAATCTGACTGCCCTCCTTGATATAGACCACATAGTACTTTTTCCTTGGCACTATCTTGGCCTCGATATCAAAGGTGGCAATGATGTTTTTAAGCTGCTCCGCCTTTGGCTCGGTGGGACACACGATTTCAAAGTGGTAGAACCTCTCCGGGGCGCTGATGGAACCGGCCGCCAGGAAGGCGCCACGTATGAAAGCCCGTCTGCAGCAGGCATTCTGAAGCACCACATTCCGAATCAGGGAAAGGTTTTCACCAATTTCCCCCTGGGAATTGATGAGCTTCACTGCCTGCAGGACCCTGAGAGCTTCCTCATGTTCCCTGACTGCTACGATGTATGTCCTGCTCCGCCCTGGATTAACCCCACTGCGAATCGAGACATCAGTTCTTATATTAAATGTTTTTTTCAATAATGTAAAGTACTTTCTTGCAACTGCCACATTTTCCGTATGGATTTCAATCCAAAAATGGTCTGAGGCCGATATTTTTACCCTTCCGCACAAGCTCAGGATTGCTGCTGTTTCTGCTATCTGGCAGTGGCGCGCCCCGGGCATCTGCCTGGACAGCTCGTCTTTTACGTTGGAAGAAAATGACATGTCTGCTACTTCCTTTTATTGTCTTTGTCGATGTCCCTGTGTTCTATTTTGATGCCATATTCGGCCTTGGCAGTCAGGTGGCCGCAAAGGGCCTTGGCAACCGTCACGGATCGGTGCTTGCCTCCGGTACATCCAACCGCCACTACCAGCTGATTCTTTCCCTCATTGATATAATTAGGCAGGAGGAAATCCATCATATCATAGAGCTTGTCCAGAAACTGCGCGCAGGTGCCTCCCTGCATCACATAATCCCGGACAGCCTGGTCCTCCCCTGTCAGTGGGCGCAGTTCCTCCACATAGTAGGGATTGGGCAGAAAACGCACGTCGAAAACCAGGTCCGCATCCTCCGGAATGCCGTACTTAAAGCCAAAGGAAAGGACCGTGACGAACATGTTGCAGTACTCCTGGTGTTTAAGGAATATCTTTTCCAGCTCCTGCCGCAGCTCCCTGGTAAGGAGTTTGCTGGTGTCAATGATGAAATCCGCATCCTTCTTGAGGAAGGCCAGCTTGACCCTCTCCTTTTCAATTCCCTTGTCCAGCCTGCCTGTCCCGGCCAGGGGATGGCTGCGGCGGGTTTCCTTGTACCGCTTAATCAGGACTCCGTCATTGGCATCCAGGAACAGAATCTGGTAATCCATTCCCAGTTCCTTCCATCCTCTGAAAATAGCATCCAGATGGCTCAGTTCCTCGCCGCTGCGGATGTCTATGCCCAGGGCGGCCTGGCTGATGTCGCTGCCGGCCGCTGCCAGCTGGGCAAATTTATCCACCAGGGATATGGGCAGGTTATCCACACAGTAAAAGCCCAAATCCTCCAGCATTTTCAGTGCAATTGTCTTGCCTGCCCCGGACATTCCGGTTACAATCACAAGCTTCATCCATCCACCTCAGTTACGTAAGATTAGCATTTCAAATCAGAATTCGCCCCAGCGCTTCACTTCCATCTCAAGCTCCACGCCGGACTGTTCCCTCACCGTCTTTCTGATATGACCGCACAGGGCCATGACATCGGACGCAGTGGCGTTTCCGCCGTTGATCACAAAACCGCAGTGCTTCTCCGATACCCTGGCACCGCCCATGCCATATCCCCTGAGACCGGCATCCTCTATGAGCTTACCTGCAAAATATCCCTGAGGACGTTTGAAGGTGCTGCCTGCGCTGGGATATTCCAGAGGCTGTTTCTCCCTCCGTCTGGCTGCCAGTTCCTTCATCCGGGCCTCAATGGCTGCCCGGTCCCCCGGTTCCAGCTGAAAGGATGCCTCCAGCACCGTATATCCCCTGTCGGGGATACAGCTGGTGCGGTATCCCAGTTCCAGTTCATCCAGGGAAAGCTCAAGCACCTCCCCCTCATTTGTCATGACCCTGGCTGATTTGAGGATATTCTTTATCTCAGAGCCATAGGCCCCTGCGTTCATCACCAGGGCACCGCCTACGCTGCCGGGTATGCCTGCGGCAAATTCCATACCGGTCAGACAGTGGTCCAGGGCCACACGGGCTACACGGGCCAGCAGTTCACCTGCCCCCGCACGTATAACGTTTCCCTCTGCCCCGGCATAGCACCAGTTTCCTTCCATAGCAATGACCACTCCCTTGATTCCCCTGTCGCTGACAAGGAGATTGCTGCCATTTCCCAGCACTCTCCAGGGAATACCGTGTTCTCTGCACAGGCAGATAACCTTTCCCAGCTCCTCTTCATTGCCAGGGCACACATAGGCTTCAGCCGGCCCCCCGATGCGGAAGGTGGTGTGACTGCTCATGGGTTCCATGAAACGGCACACTGCCCCTTCTGATACAAGCACCTCTTTCAACATATGTTCCAGATTCAAAATACATTCCTCGCTTAAGACTTAATGTTCGTAACATTCTGAACTGTTACTATTTTTCCTGTCCCTTTCCAAGATTGGCCTGTACTCGGTTGTACAACTCCTGGGCTGCATTGTAGCCCATCTTCTTCTGGCGGTAGTTGACAGCCGCAGATTCCACGATAATGGCCAGGTTACGTCCCGGACGGATGGGTATGGTATGACAGACCACCTGGTTGCCCAAAAATTCCGTGTACTGGTCTTCCAGGCCCAGCCTGTCGTATTCCTTATCCTTGCACCAGTCCTCCAGCTTGATGACCATGTCAATGGACTGGGTATCCTTAACGCTCTCCACACCGAACAGGGTCTTCACATCAATGATGCCGATGCCGCGCAGTTCGATAAAATGTTTGGTGATGTCAGGGGCGCTTCCAATAAGAGTGTCATCGCTGACCCGGCGTATCTCCACCACGTCATCCGTCACCAGACGGTGTCCCCTCTTAATCAGTTCCAGGGCAGCCTCGCTCTTGCCGATGCCGCTCTCGCCCATAATCAGGACGCCCTCGCCGAATACGTCAATCAGCACGCCGTGGATACTGATACAGGGAGCCAGCTTAACGTTGAGCCAGCGGATGATTTCTGCCATCAGGGCAGAGGTGGTCTTATCGGACACAAGGCAGGGAACGCTATAGTAATTACAGAATTCCAAAAGGTCCTCATCCGGCTCCTGGTCGCGGCTGAACACCAGACAGGGAATCTGGCTGGATGTGAGCTTATCGTACATCCGGCGCTTCTGCTCCTGGTCCATGGTATTAATATATGCCTGCTCCACGTATCCGATGATTTGAACCCGCTCTCTGTCAAAATGGTCAAAAAATCCCGTGAGCTGCAGGGCCGGGCGGTTCACGTCCGGATGGGTCAGCACAATCTTGTCCGTGTCAATCTCCGGCGTGGTGTTTTTAAGCTTCATTTTCTCAATTAATTCCGATATGGTTACTCCATGCATGATGATACCCCCTTGACCTGGTTTTACTTCTCGTTTAACTTCTATCATACTATCATAATTTGATGCGGTTGTCATGTGTTTTTATCGTCAGGTTTCCAGATTCTGGAAACCCTTTTCTGCCCCGTTTTCCGGGCTTGTCCGGGTACCGGGCTGTTCATTGTTCTGCGCAGTGGCCTGCCCACTGGTCCGGGCGCCGTCCGCCTCCGGATGGAAGAAGCGGTACACGGACTCAGCCGACCTGCGGTTCATCTGGGGCGTCTGCTCCAGGTCCTCCACGGAAGCGCTTCTCACTGCCTCTATATCCTTAAAATGGCGCATGAGGGCCTTGCGCCTGGCCGGTCCGATACCCGGAATGTCGTCCAGGATGGATTTCACCTGGCCCTTTCCCCTCAGGCTCCTGTGGTATTCAATTGCAAAACGGTGGGCCTCGTCCTGGATTCTGGTGATAAGCCTGAACCCTTCGGAGTGACGGTCAATGGGCACCTCCACATTATTATAGTAGAGTCCCCTGGTTCTGTGGTTATCATCCTTCACCATGCCGCACACAGGAATGGAAAGTCCCAGCTTATCAAGGACCTCCAGGGCTATGTTCACCTGGCCCCTGCCGCCATCCATCATGATTAAATCCGGGAACCTGGTAAAGCTGCCAAGGCTTAAGTCAGCCCCCTTTTCCTTCAGTTCCTCCGTCTCCCTCATACCGTGGGAAAATCTGCGTGTCAGCACCTCATTCATGGACGCGTAATCGTTGGGGCCCTGGACTGTCTTGATGCGGAATTTCCTGTAATCGCTGCGCTTGGGCCTGCCGTCCTCATATACCACCATGGAACCCACGGACTCCACGCCGCTGGTATTGGAGATATCGTATGCCTCCATGCGCCGGATTCCCCCAATGCCAATGAGCTCCCCAATCTGGTTCATGGCCCCGATGGTGCGAAGCTCCTCTTTTTTAATCCGCTCCTTATCCTGGGACAGCACCAGAGCGGCATTCCTGGCTGCCAGCTCCACCAGACGTTCCTTCTCTCCCTTTTTCGGAACCACCAGCCTTACCTTCTGCCCGCGTTTGGCGGACAGCCACTGGCTGATGACCTCCTCATCCCCCAGGGGGTGCTGGAGCCACAGTTCCCTTGGAATAAAAGGAGTGCCCGCATAGAACTGCTTTACAAAGCTGTCCAGAATCTCGCCCTCGTTTTCCGCCGTGGCAGCCGATATATGGAAATGGTCCCTGCCAATCAGCCTGCCCTCCCGGATGAAGAACACCTGTACCACCGCGTCCCTCTCATCCCTGGCCATGGCCACGATATCCCGGTCCTCCATGCCGCTGCTGGTTATCTTCTGCTTCTGCGCCACCTGCTTCACGCTGTTTAACAGCTCCCGGTACTCAATGGCCCGCTCAAACTCCAGGCTGTCAGAGGCAGCCTGCATCTTTTCCTGGAGACTCTTTATGAGAGGGTCGTATCTGCCGTTCAAAAAGTCCAGGGCCTGGCTGAAGTTGGACTGATATTCCTCCCTGGAAATATATCCCTGGCAGGGGGCGTCACACTGCTTGATGTGATAATTGAGACACGGACGCTCCTTTCCCGTTTCCTTTGGCAGGTTCCGGCTGCAGGTCCTGATGCGGTACAATTTGTGTATCAAATCCAGCGTGTCCTTCACGGCCCCGGCGCTGGTATAAGGACCAAAGTAACGGCTCCTGCCGTCCTTCTTCATGTCCCTGGCAAACAGAAGGCGTGGAAAATCCTCCCCCATGGTTGCCTTGATATAGGGATAGCTTTTGTCATCCTTTAACATGGTGTTGTACCGCGGCCTGTGCTCCTTAATCAGGTTGCACTCCAGCACCAGGGCTTCCAGCTCGGAATCCGTCAGGATATATTCAAACCACGCAATGTGGGACACCATCTGTTCAATTTTGGCCGTCTTATTCCTGCTGCTCTGAAAATACTGCCTGACCCGGTTCTTAAGACTGATGGCCTTGCCCACGTATATAATCTCATCCCTGTCATTATGCATAAGATAAACTCCCGGGCTGGCCGGGAGTTTCTTCAGTTCTTCCTCTAAATCAAACAATAACTGTCACCATCCCTTTCATATGGCTTTATGTTCCGCCGCTTTCCGGTATGCCGCTTGCCGGCGGGACATTCTCTGACGGGACGTTCTCCGCCGGGGCCCCCTCCGTCTCCGACGCTGCCCTGGACTGGGCTATACGCTCGTCCTCTTCCGCTGCTTCCTCCGGAGTCAGCAGCCCGCCGTAGTGATAGCTGACCCCTGCATCCCAGAGAATCCACTGGTCATAGCCGGCATCGTAGACAGCCTGTATCTGCTGCCTCACCTGTTCATCGCCATATTTAATATAATGTTCCAGATAGGACGCCGTAAAGTCCTGAAGCCATGGCCTTACCACTGCCTGAGGCGTGTCATCCTTTGCGGAAGCGGCCAGAAGCTCCCTGGAACCATTCAATGCATTTAATATTGTATCATAAGGCTGGGTATCTGGATACTCTATTCCAAAATTTCCCGGCCCATAGTGGGATGGATAAATCATAGGACATATATAATCCAGCTGCTCCGCCATGTCCTCGTATTCCTGGCCTACGGCAGCCGCATCCTCCTCGCTGCGCATGATGGTGCCAAATACGTCAGCCGACACAAAGAGTCCCTCCTTTGCCAGCTCATCATGTGCATAGCTTATGAATTCCGTAATTGCCTGGGTCTTATTATGCCCCTGGGTATCTGCGTCGTCAAAGACAACGTCATTCATGGTCCTGTCCACGGCAAACCGGATGTAATCGAACTGAATCTCGTCAAATCCCGCCTTGCCTGCCTTTTTCCCCACCTCGACCAGATAATCCCAGACTTCCTTCTTATAGGGATTTACCCATGCAAGGCCCTTATTATCCCGGTAAATCTTGTCATCCGCCACGTGAAGGCTCCACTGCGGCTTCTGTTCCGCAAGATAAGGGTCCCTGAAGGCCACCACCCTGGCTATAGTATAGATTCCATGCTCCTTAAGCTTTGCCATAAGCGCCGGCATGTCCTGGATAAAAACCTGGCAGGCCCCTATCTCATTCACAGTAGGGGAATCCATGGCATAGGTAATCCTTCCCTGGTCGTCCTTTACATCAATGACCACTGCATTGAGCTCCGTCCTGTCAATCTCCTCAATGATTTTATCCATCATATCGCCGGTACCGGCCACATAGGCGGACACATAGATGCCCTTTACCTTCACCGGGTTCCTGGGCGGATATGAGGAAATGGTAATGACCTCCGAATCAGCCGCCTCTGCCTCCTGGGTCTCCTGCCCGGTCTGCGCCTCTGCTGCCTCAGACTGCATGGCCTCCTCCTGGGACCTGGTCATCTCCTTTGTCGGTTCATACCGGGAACATCCTGTCAATGCAAGGATTAATATGCCTGCTGCTATCCACCTTTTCATACGTAACCTCTGTCTTTCCCAATAATATTATGATTCCTGGAAATTCCCATTTCCATTCTTAATCTATATTAAAAAGGCAAATGCCTGTAAGTTCAGTGAATCAGACATAAACATCCGTTCGTTCCCACTATAATACCATATTCTCCCTGTTTTGTATATAAAATATAACTTTTTTGTTACAATTTCATTAATTTCTCCCACTTTTTGTAAATATCTACGTCTCCCATCAACAGCAGAAAACGCCCGGACAGCGGCTGTATGCCATTGTCCGGGCGTGCGCCGGGCCGGCCTGGGGCCGGAACCTATATTTTATGAATCAAATGGGTTTATGCCTCTGCCAGGTGTTTCTGAAGGGCAGCCCTTACAGCCCCCTTGCCTGCTATCAATTCCGCGAAAATGCTCTCCACATATTCGCCCAGCCCTGCCTCATACAGGTCCACTCCGAATATCTTGGCATCGCTTAAAATTGGCTGGAGCACTTCGTGTACATTGCAGGGCTCTCCTACCTTCACGCCCTGCAGCTTCTCAGCCAGTCCCTCATACATTGGGTCCGGGCTCACGGTAAAGGTATTGCCCTCATCGTCTACACCTAACAGGTAACGGCACCATCCTGCCTGAACCATAGGTATGAACTTAAGGGACTTCACATCCAGCTCAGGTCTTGACATATACTCCTTGATGGTCTCTCCGAAACGGATAGACAGCTTCTGGGAGGTATCGCAGGCGATTCTCTGAGGCGTATCAGGCATGAATGGGTTTGGAACCCGAATCTGTAAAACTTCGTCAATAAACTTCTCAGGAGAAAGGATACCCGGATTCGTAACCACAGGAAGACCTTCCTTGTATCCAATGATTTCCACCAGCTTCACCAGGTCTGCATCCTTCATCTCCTCGCTGATTTTGGTGTAGCCCAGAAGGCAGCCATATACAGCCAGGGTAGTGTGAAGAGGATTCAGGCAGGTGCACACCTTCATGCGCTCCACCTTTTCAACCGTATCCCTGGTAGTGAACATAACGCCTGCCTTTTCAAGCTGGGGGCGTCCGTTGGGGAATGCATCCTCAATAACCAGATATTCGGCCTCCTCTGCATTTACAAAAGGAGCCACATATGTGTTCTTGCTGGTGACAATGCTCTCTGTATCCGTGAAGCCAGACTCCTCCAGCATTTTCTTTACGCTGTCATCCGGACGTGGGGTAATTTTATCAATCATGCTCCATGGGAAGGAAACCTTGGCCGGATTCTCAATGTACTCCAGGAATCCCTTATCAGCCCTGCCGTTCTCCGTCCATGCCTTTGCATAGGCATCCACAGCCGCATACAGCTTATCGCCGTTGTGGGAACAGTTATCCATGCTTACCAGTGCCAGAGGAGCTGCCCCATGGGTATATCTCCAGTAGCACAGGGCTGCCAGCTTGCCGATATAGCTGTCCGCCTGCTCCGGGCCAGCCTCAAAATCAGCCGCTACGTCTGAACGGAAGGAACCGTCTGCTGAAGTGATGCTGTAGCCTTTTTCCGTGATGGTAAAGCTGACCATCTGCAGGGTACTGCTGGCAAAAATATCCTTTAGGCGGTTCCAGTCAGCCTCATCCTGACGGTCCACTGTCAGGGATTCCGCAAGGCTTCCAATCACGGTCTTCTCAATGGTGCCATTGGCTTTCAGTGTAACCAGGAGGCTTAAGTCATCCTGAGGCCTGTATGCCTTCTTAATGATTTCATAGTCATAACCTTCTGCAACAATGATGCCGGTTTTTTCCACACCATCGTTCAGCAGCTTCTGCTGACGCGCTGCCGGAAATGCGCGGAAGATATTGCCTGCACCGAAATGCACCCACTGCGGGCATTCCCTGGTAGCTGCCTTCATGGCTTCCCTGTCAAATTTTGGAAGTTCTATTCCTGCTGCTTCCCACTCTTCCTTATTCCTCAGTTCACTGTCTAATAAATGCATAACCATTCCCTCCTGTGTTCGTTGATTTCATGATTTAATATTACCACCCGGCGGGCGAATAATCCATATCCCTTTTTGTTCAATACATTGCAAAACTTGCTGTCAGCATCCGGCTGTTTTGTTAAAAACAATGGTGCCTGCTTTTCATCCCGGGTTTCACTGCATTAAAAAAGACCAGCATCCGTGCCGGTCTCTCCTCGTAATAACTGCTGAAATCCAAAAAATTCTGCGTCGTTGCTGAATCATCGCTGATACTGTACCACCGCTGAAACATTGGAATTCTCTGTCTGGTAAAACAAATCATCCCCGTTAGCCGCCATTGCATTCACCAAAATCAGCGTCGCCGCAAGCATGGCCCATGCAAAGCCGCCCAGTACCTTCCTGACCTTCATTTTACTCTGCCTCCTGGATTCATAAGCCTGATAACTGAAAATTACATGCTTAGTTTCACTCCGTTATCCCATTATACAAACTTTCAGGAAAAAAGCAAGTCCTTTTCCTCTTATACTGTCCTATATTTTTCATAAAAGCTTGTTCTTTCCTTCCTTAGAATTTTTTTCCAAGAGGGGGAAATAACCGGATTCCAGCGTTTATTAAATAGATTCTAAGGAAAATGAAGGGCAATGGGGCAATGGATTCTGTCCGCCTGACATACGTCCATCCCTCTTCCCTTACGGCTAACATGGTATTTTTCACCTTTTTTGTAGGCAAATTCTGCATATCCGAGAAATGAACCATTTTTTTAGATAAACTAAAATTGCCTTATTTTTCTATTTACATAATATACACGTAAGAAAAGAGGATACACCGTGATTACATATGAACCTTTTTGGAACACGCTCAAGAATTCTGATGAATCCACCTACACCTTGATTTATAACCATAACCTGTCAAGCTCCACCATAGACAGGCTCCGGAAGAACAAACCCTTAAGCACCACCACGCTCAATGACCTCTGCCGCATCCTGGACTGCGATATCAATGACATCATATCCTATAAACGTTCTGAAAACGACCAGTTTTTATAGAAGGGCTCCAAAAATGATGCGGGCGCGCTAAAGCCAGTGGGATTGCGGTCGCCCTATTTCAAGGCCTTCCTCGCTTTCCCACCGTTCAATCCAGGCCACAACACCGGATTCCTCCTCGCCAATTTCATAGCTGAGACAGCCCGGTGCCCGGCCCGGGCCTTATAACCGTTGGTACGGCGGCCGATCCGCCCGTCTGCCTCCTGATAACGGTTGCTTTATCTTGAAATTTATAAATTCCTCAGGGGACAAAAAAACCTCGCTGTATCCCAGTTCATGGCACAATCTGGTGGCTCCGGGCTGCTCCAGATATGCCTGCTCCAGCATATCCTTCTGTCCAAATACAGCCCTGGTATCCCCGTCCAGAAGTACATTCCCCTTTGCAAATACAATAGCCCGCTCAAACGTTTCCGCCACAAAATCCATATCATGGAGAATGGAAATAACAATTTTGTGTTCCCTGTTAAGCGCCTTCATAATGGCCTTAATCCTCTCCTTGCCCATATAATCCTGGGCAATAGTCGGTTCATCAAATATGACTACATCCGTGTCCATGGCTATAATTGCTGCAATGGATACCATTTTTCTGTCGGAAAGTCCCAGGTCATAGGGATTTACCTTTTCGGTTCCCTCCAGTCCCACCATGGCTAACGCCTTTTGGGCTGATACTTCTGCGACCTGACTGTCCATGCCAATCTGCAGGGGCCCGAACATCACCTCATCTATTACCGTATTCTTAAATATCTGGTCATTGGGATTCTGAAACACCAGTCCAATGTCCTTTGCCAACTGAGCTGCCGTAAAATCCGTCAGGTCCTGGCCATTAAACAGAATGTTCCCCTGTGTAGGCCGCAAAAGTCCCTTTAACAGTTTAACAAAGGTAGTCTTTCCTGCCCCATTCTGCCCGATGATGGCAGTAGAGCGCTCGTCAATAACAAGATTGATTCCTTTTAAGATTTCTTCCTTTTCCGTATATGAAAAATGCAGCCCCTTTATGTCAATCTGGTTCATACCATCCCCTCCTGTCCGTATGTAAGAAGCGCGCCTGCCTCTTCCAGGGTAACCGGATATTGGTCCGTCTCTTTTGTCTTTATTCCAAGTTCCCGGCATATCCTTGTATAGGAAGGCGCGATTACACCATGTTCCTTTAAATCATTCCTGGAAAATATAGCTCCGGGTGCATCAAAATCCACCAGGCCCTGTCTTTAAACCGGATAATATCCAGTTCCTCAAGGCTTCTGTCAATGCGCCGTATCATCTCATCCCTTGGTATGCCGAAATTCTCCAGACCAAATGCAATTTCCTCATAGACAGTCAGTTTGGAACCCGTCACCTGGTTAAATGGATTCTGGAACACGATTCCCACCTTCCGGCATAAGTCATCCACCTCCACATGCCTGACCTCGATGTCATCCACAAAGACCTTCCCTCCGTATGCACCCCTATAAAAGTTGGGAACCAGCCCTGTGAGGGCCTGGCAAAAAGTACTCTTACCTGAGCCATTCCTTCCTATAATACCTATGAACTCCCCTGCATGGATTTCACAATTGATTCCGTCCAGGGCAAGGCGGTCTGTATGGGGATACCTGTATTTCAGATTTGTTACTTTTATCTCAGCCATGTCATAATCCTCCAACCAATTGCTCCCACAATACCAAGAATCAGAAATCCCTGAATCACCTTGTCCAGTGTGGTCGTATGCTGTTCATTAAGAAATGTCTTCCTGTTTTTTGCATTAAATCCACGCACCTCAAGCGCAATGGCCCGCTCCTTTGTATCTATAAAAGAGCTCATAATAACTGGTGAAATCAGAGGAAGAAATGCCTTCATCCTCACCAGAAGGTTCCCCTCTGTTTCCATTCCCCTGCTTTTCTGGGCATCCGTAATGGTTGCCATTTTTTCCGTCATCTGCGGAATCAATTGGAACAAGGAAATAAACACATATCCAAATCTGGGCGAAAATCCTCTGCGCACAAAGTTCTCAATCATGTCGGACGGTTTGGTGCAAAGTACCAGCACGCAGAAGCAAAGGATGATATTAAACACATTAATGGCGATATCCAGAGCAAACATAAGGCCTTCTTTATAGAAGGTAAGCCCCCAGATGCCAAAGAGCGCTGTTTCGTTCCCAGCCCGGAACAATCCCTGAATCAGCAGCACGGTGAGTACCACAAAACCAGACACACCTAAGATAGGTATGGTTTTTCGGATTACGCCGGAACCAAACAGCAGCAATGCGCTTAAGAGGATGAATCCCGTGCTGGCCATATGATTCCCCATGAAAATCGGGATGAAAACAGCGGACAGAACATACAGAATCTTGCTTTCAGGCGAAAGCCTGTTTAAAAAAGAGTTCTTTTCCTCATATAAACTTATACTTTTCATTCATCTTCTCCTTAGTCCAGACTTTCTATTTTGCTGTTGCTCTGATACAGGGACAGAATACTTTTGGGAAATCCTCTATACAGTCCCGCCACCAGCAAAAGCACCACGATTTTGTCCGGAAGGTCCACCACGATTTCATCCGCCGTGGATGCAATCCAGGCTGGAAGCCCCTGAGACAAGGCTCCTGCATATACAATGTCTCCCCACAGATTACCTGTTGTTCCTCCCCAAAACATCATGTTCAGGGGGGTGGATACGATAACAGCAGCCAGGCCTGCCAGAACACCGGTTAAGATAGTCCCCCTCAGGTTTTTCATCAGACCATAATACGACATCAGTCCCACCACAATTCCAAGGGCCGCCTGTGAAAGGGCATATACTGTAGATATGGGGTCCATGGTAAGGCCATATATCAGATTGTTGGCAGCTCCTGCAATCGCCCCCACAACCGGACCGGCAAGACAGGCTGCAAGGCAGGTTCCAATGGAGTCCAGCCAAAGCGGCAGTTTCAATACGCCGGCAAACAGCTTACCGATATAATTAATCCCCACTGCAGCAGGTATCAGTACCAGCGCGGCCGTATTAAATTTCAGGGACCAGGGGCTGTTATAATTTTTTTCTTTCATCTTCCCGCCTCCTGTTCACGGACTTTTTCTTCCATGCGCACAATTGTTTCCAGGGCCAGAAGGATTTCATTCTTTTCTCCCTCTGCCGCCTGGTGAATGCCCTCCACGTATCCATTGATTTCCTCCCCAAGATTCCCCTCGAACAGGCTGACCGTATTCAGGACGGACGCTGTCTTGACGCCTCTTAACGCGCCTATGGTGAACAGCGCCGCAGTCTCCATATCCGCACCTAATATTCCTTTTTCATGCCAGTAGGCGTCAATCTCATCCTCCCGGTCCGTATAAAAGCTGTCATGGCTTCTGCATTTACCTATACGAAAGGGAAAATGGAATGTTTTCGCTGTCTCAACCATGCACATAAGAAGCTCCGTATCAGGCACCGCCGGATACTGCTCCTCTACATAGGATCTGGAAGCGCCGTCATCCCGGACAGCCCCATGAATCAGAAGCAGGTCTCCCATATGTATATCCTTCTGCAAAGCGCCGCAGCTTCCAATCCGTATCATATTCTTTACGCCTATGTGATGCAGTTCCTCCACCGCGATTCCCGTGGACGCCCCGCCCATTCCCGTGGAAACGGCCATGACCCGGACCCCCTTATAGATACCGCTGACGCTTTTATGCTCCCTGTTAAATGCAATCTCCTTAACATCCTCCAGAAATCCCTTAATCCGTTCTACCCTTGCAGGGTCTCCGGGAAGGATTGCGTAGGCTGCGCCATCCTGCCTGCTGCATCTGATATGCGGCTGTAAACTATCCATACTGTTCCTCCTAATTTCTTTCTCTGTTCAGGGCATCGTAATCCTTTATGGCAATATTCCCCTTATTCAGTTCAATAAGGCCCTGTTCCTTCAGTTGTTTTAAAATGCGATTCACACTTCGCTGGGTCACTGCCATCTTCTGGCTCAGTATTTCAGATGAGACCACGAAGCGCAGTTTACCGTCTGTTCCCGCATTGCCTACCAGGTACTGGCAGATTCTCTGCTTCAGCGTATAAAGGGTGTTCTGCCCCATATTCGCACACATCCGGTAAGAATTGCTGCACAGGGTCCGAATCATATATTCATTGAAGTTATTGTCCATGCGAATCCATTTGACAAAATAGGTCCGGTCCAGCTCCAGCATGGTCACATCACCCCTGGCCTCCACACGGCTTATATAGCCAACCTGGGAAAACAGTTCCAACTCTCCTATGTAATCCCCTTTTGTGTAGGTACACAATAGATACTTCTTACCGTGCTCAGATTCCACATAGATATCCGCATAGCCAGAGGCTACAATATAAAATGTATTGTATATCTCACCCTGTTTCAGCACGAACCTGCTATCCTTGTATTTCCTTACTTTAAAATTCCGCAGGATCTCATAAGGACACTGCCGCAGAAGCTGGAACAGCACTTTATCTTTTTCCACAAGTTCCAGTAACTTCAATAAATTTTCATCCATTTTTGTATTCCTTTCGGCCGGTCATGGAATTATTATATATGAAAAGCAGGAATAAAGTATAGGATTTATGTCTCCTAACTCTTTCTTCCTGCCAGTCTTTTTATAAATGCAGATGCAATCATTGGACAAATGTCCTTTTGCATTTTCCACTGTCTATCGCCTTGCCGGGTGAACAGGCGCTAAGGCCAATGCCTAGTAGCTCCTTGAACCTTATTCATATATAAAACCATTCAGTCCATAGACAATCCCATTTCCGGAACAATCTCCTTCCATCCGCATGCCCGGGTGGGAACCATATACCCTTGTGGTAAAGACCTCCCGGCCTTCGTTTACAAATATTTCCAGCGAAGTGGTGTCTGAAAAAATATGCAAATCCGTAAGCCTCTCCAGCGGGACGCTCCGTCTGGTCCTGCCGCTTCCGCAGGTTCCCATATCCAGGGTCAGCAAACCATTTTCATAGGATAACGTCACATCTCCCCTGACAGTCAGGCACATGTCATGACAGGTCACAAAGGATATGCGTCCTTCAAACACAAGCCCTGGCTCCACGCCCTTGGCAAGTTCCTCAAAATCGTAATCCCTTCTGTCCCTGCGAAGCTCCCTCATCTCCTCCAGAGGCTGCTGCAAAAGGCGTCCTTCCCTCATATGGAGCTGCCGCGGCATGGTAAGGGCATGCTGCCATCCGGCGTTCACCGTTGGATTGGTGTAATCCGCATCCGGAATCCCCATCCAGCCTATGAGAATGCGCCGCCCCTTTTCATCCAGAAAGGTCTGAGGCGCATAGAAGTCAAATCCCCTGTCCACCATTCCAGGCAGCTGGGATTTCAGCTTGCAGGTATTTTCCCTGAAATCATAGTCCAGGTAGAAAACCGTACACTGATGCACATTCTGATACTCTGTTCCCATTGGCTTCACGCCCTGAGGGCAGCAGACCAGACAGAGCTGTCCGTCCAGACAGAACAAATCCGGGCATTCCCACATATAGCCAAAGGTTTTGTCCGTAGTGATTCTATTAAAATACTCCCATTTTTTTAAATCCATTGACCGGTACAGGAGTACCATTCCCTTGCTGTGCACATCCCTTGCTCCCAGAACCATATAATAAAACTCCCCTTCTTTATACACTTTAGGGTCCCTTATGTGGCAGCTCATGTCATCCGGATAATCTCCGTGATTCATCACCAGTTCCTTGGCAGAAAAATGATACCCATCCTGGCTGGTAAAATGAATGGTGTTGCTCACCCGGCCGCCCATGATATAATCGTAATCATCCCGGTCAAACAGCTTCACATTGCCTGTGTAAAAATAGTGGATGGTTTTGTCCTCCACATAAGCTGAACCGGAATATACGCCATGGGCGTCCATGTCCTGATCCGGAAAAAGCACCGGCTCCTCCTGTTTATAATGGATGAAATCACGGGTGGTAAAGTGACCCCAGAGCTTAATCTCCCCTGTAGGCTCAAAGGGTGTATACTGATAATAAATATGGTACAGTCCCTGAAACTGGCAGAGGCCATTGGGGTCGTTCAGCCAGCCGGTTTCAGGCATCAGGTGGTAGGCCAGGCGGCTGTCATCCGCCTTGACCATTTCCCTGTACTCCCTGTTTTCCCGGTACCATGCCTCATAGTCCTCCCTTCGGACCTTTTCATATTTTTTCAAGCTGCTTCCTCCTTACCGTCACCATGTGTTTACGCTTACTTCATAGCCTCTGCCACCGCCATGTTTATTCTGTCTTCACTGCCTTTACCGCCACATTTTTGGCATCTGCCTGTTCACCAGGATATACGGTCACATCCAGATTTCCTCCCTCAGGCAGAATCATCATAGTCTGCGGATTCATTCCCTTTTCCCGAATCAAATCCAGGTCAGCGGCAATCAGTTTATCGCCCTTTTTCACCTTATCTCCCTGTGAAACAAAGGTCTCAAATCCCTGGCCATCCAGTTGTACTGTATTGATTCCGATATGGATGAGCACCTCCACACCTGTCTCAGATGTGATTCCCACTGCATGCTTTGTGGGAAACAGCAGGCTTACGATACCGTCGCACGGCGCACATACCATACCCTCTGCCGGGTTAATGGCCACGCCATTGCCCAGGGCCTTGGATGCGAAAACCTCATCTGCGGACTGCCCCACATCCAGGACCTGACCTTTCACGGGAACATAAAGCTCGGTAACGGTTTCCCGGCCCGCCGCTGCCTTCTGAACCGGTTCTATTCCCTCAGTTCTGCTTCCCGCCTTTTTCTCCGAACCGTCCTGCCTGTCAAGGGCAAACTTTTTCCAGAACACCATGGTAAGGACAAAAGAAACGCCCATGGACAAAATGATTCCAATGGCAAAATTCATATAGTGGTCGGGCTTCATGGAGATAAATCCAGGAAGTCCTGCCGCGCCCAATGCCTGGGCCAGAGTCTTGGTGGCTGCCAGATAGGCGCTGCCTGCTGCTGAACCGGCCATGGCAGCGTAAAATGGATACTTCAGTTTCAATGTCACACCGAACATGGCCGGCTCCGTGATGCCTAACAGGGCAGAGATGCCGGACGCGGAACAGATGGATTTCATTTTATCATTCTTTGTCATGAGAAGCACTGCCAGAACAGCTGCTCCCTGGGCCACATTGTTCATGCTTGCAGTTGAAAATATGAAGCTGCCGCCCGTATGGGCGCTGTCAGCCAGAAGCTGGGTCTCAATGGCAATAAAGCTGTGGTGCATACCGGTCATGGTAATGGGGGCATATGCAAACCCAAAGAAAGCTCCGCCCACAGGTCCCAGTGTATTGTACAGCCATGTGATGCCTGCTGCCAGCAGATTGCCCGCCTCCCTAAGCACAGGTCCCACGCAGATAAAGGTCAGGAAAGAGGTCACCAGGATGGATAAAAGAGGTGTTGTCAGGTTATCCAGCCAGGATGGCGTTACCTTGTGCAGCCGCTTTTCAATATTGGCAAGAATCGATGAAACAGCCAGAACAGGAAGTACGGTTCCCTGATATCCGATGGCAGCTATCTGAAAACCAAAGATATCCCATGCCGGCGGCTGTGCCAGACCAATCTGGTATGCGTTCAGCAAATCCGGATGGACCATAATCATTCCCATAGCAGCGCCCAGGAACGCATTTCCGCCAAACTTTTTAGTGGCGCTGAAGCCAATAAGTACCGGCAGGAACGTAAAGGGCGCGTTTGCAAAGGTGTTGATGGCCGAAGCCAGTCCCTGCCACATGGGATACAGTTCAATAATGGACTGCCCGTTTATAAGCGGGGATGTCAGCAGGTTGTTAAGGCCCATGAGAAGACCGCCTGCCACAATGGCGGGAATAATGGGCACGAAAATGTCGCTTAGCATCTTAATAAAACGCTGGACCACATTTCCCTTTCCTTCCTCTTTTTCCTCCGGCTTTTCCTCCAATGCCCCCAGCTGCTTCTGTACTTCATCGCAGACCATGTTTACCGTACCGGAGCCAAATATAATCTGGAACTGGGATTGTGTGAGAAACACACCTTTTACCCCTTCCAGGTCGCTGATTGCCTCCTCGTCCCGCAGCTCATTGTCCCTGAGCTGGAAACGAAGTCTGGTAGCACAATGGGTAACTGACTTAATATTGCTTTTTCCGCCTACATACTGAATGACCAGGCTTGCCGTTTTTGCATAATCCATCATATTCCCTTCCCCTCTTCTTAACTATACTTTCATTCATATTTTGGTATCGGTTCCATACTTATATAATAGGACTTTTACCCCAAAAAGTCAACATTTTATTGGCACCGGTCCCATTTTTAGTTGTAAAAAAACAGCTCCGAAGTTTGTGCACTTTCCACAATTTCTCTTCTATTTCTTCCTATACCCCGAAAATCCCTTATTCTTTCACGCTTTCGCCTTCAATTATCCTATAATCCACTATCTGTTTTTTTGGCACCGGTTCCTGATGTATCATCTTCAGAATGGTCTCCGCCCCCAGGTAGCCCAGGCCGTAGGAGTCAAAGCGCAGGGTTGCCAGTTCAGGCTTTAACAGAGTACTTTCGTCATATCCTCCGAAGCCTGCCACGGAAACATCCTCAGGAATCCTCAGCCCCCTCTCTCCCAGAACATAGTATGCCCCAAAAGCCAGACGGTCCGTGGCGCATATGATTGCATCCACCGGGCCCTGGTCCAGGATTTCCTCTGCCATGCGGATTCCGCTGGCGTAGCTGTAATCCCCGATGGCCGTTACCACATTTTCCACGCCGCATTCTTTCAGGCCGTCCAATACGCCCTGCTTACGGTTGATACCCACAGCCACATCCAGGCCGGATACTCCCATATACCCAACCCGGGCCGGGCCGGCCTTTCCCACACGGACTCCCATAGCTTTTCCTGCCCCGTAATCATCGTGGACAATACAGATTCCCCCGTCATAGTCCTGGGCCACCACCACCACAGGCACAGGGCTTTCCTGAATCAGCTTTCTGTGCTCCTCTGTTATGGTAATGGCGCTCAGTATGATACCGTCCACCTTCAGCGTAATCAACCTTTGGATGTTCCTAAGTTCCAGGTCCACGCTGTGGTCCGAGTCCTTAATCAGGGTTTCATACCCCTGCTCCCTCAGATAACGCCCAATGCTGGTCACCACCCGGCTGGACACTTTGGAATTAAGGGTTGGAAGGACCACCCCAATCACATTGCTTTCCTTGGCCTTTAATCTGGCAAATGTATTTGGCTCATAATTATACTCCCTTATGATTTCCTGAATACGCTCCCTGGTGGATTCCTTAACACTGCCTCCGTTAAAATATCTGGATACCGTACTCTTAGTAACCCCTGCCATATTGGCGATATCATCCATGGTAATCTTTCTTGGTGACATTTCCATCCCTTCTCTTTCATTTGATGTTTATCCAGGGAATACGACAGACGCAGTCTCCCAGCATGCCCTGTAAAACACGCCCTGGGACAGCTGCGTCTGCTTACCTGCTATCTCTTATTCATTAGTATATCAAAATTGAGGCATTCTGTCCTCTGTTATCGCAAAAATACCGCGGCCTTTTTATATCAAACCTTTAAATAACCTGGCTTCCGAAGGGCATCAAAGCCAGTTTTGCCAGCTTGAACTGCTGCAGGCCAAAGGGTATGCCCACTAAATCCGTGCTCCCCTGATATCACTATTAAATATATCAGCAGATATCTGGGCCGGCCCGTCATTGCCACTTCCAGGATTGATGCCTATGATGGGACTTCTGTGACCTTCCACTATCAGCGCCATGAAGACCATGAAACTGTAACCGAATGCATCCCCGCCATTGACTTTATCAAACGCCTGATTGTACATATCCCTGACAGACACTTTAAAATGGTCCGTTACTATGGGATTTATGCAAAGCACCATAAACAGGAAAAAAATCTCCGGAAATGTTTATCCCCTCAGAAACAGCGTTATCTTTCCAGGCTTCTGGATTGGCGTAATTCAATCCTT
>ERZ894236.172-NODE-172-length-96994-cov-99.1811_pt1 | contig 96994 bp, 79 predicted proteins | sample MGYA00380297_ERZ894236 | MGnify/ENA primary metagenome ERZ894236 (study PRJEB32331, sample SAMN06328420) | human gut metagenome | biome: human gut microbiome; feature: stool | host: Homo sapiens | collected 2014-08-04 ... | reverse complement strand
TTCCCCTCATGAATGAGGGGCTAGGGGAGTTGAGGTGCCGAAGGCACTTTCTTGTTTGATATTCCGGTATGCTGGCGTACGGTTTACCAGCTGGAGATACATCCCTTTATTACCCTGAAGGAGACAGCTGCTTACTGCATACAACCCTTGTATCAGACGTGATTCTCTAGTATAATAATAGATAGATACTGATGTTTAGAACCACTGAAAGGGGGGCGTCTTTATGAATAACAAGTATGTGAAGATACATGCAGCGGGCTGTGAGGCACCGCTTAAGGTCACACCCGGACACTTTGCCACCAACCATGCCCATATCAATTATTATATTGATATGACTACTCTGAAGACAAGGCTCAGTGAGGCGCAGGAAATTGCCAGAAGCCTGGTGGGGATGTTTCTCTATGACACGGCTGTGGACACCATTGTGTGCCTGGAAGGAACCCAGGTGATCGGAAGTTTTCTGGCCGAGGAGCTGACCAGCGCCGGAGTTCTTTCCATGAATGCCCACAAGACCATCTACATCGTGACGCCGGAGTACAACAGCAACAGCCAGATGATATTCAAGGAAAATATCCTGCCCATGATACGGGGGAAGAATGTGATCCTGCTGACTGCATCGGTCACGACCGGGCTTGCCCTGAATAAGGGAATTGAGTCTGTTCTCTATTACGGAGGTGTACTGAGAGGGATCACGGCCATATTCAGTGTTCTGGATGAGATGAACGGGTATAAGATCACTTCTATTTTTAATAAAAAGGATGTTCCGGATTATGCGTTCTATGATTACAGGGACTGCCCGTTCTGCAAACAGGGGAAGAAGCTGGAAGCCCTGGTGAACTCCTATGGGTATACCAGCCTGTAAGAATAAAGCGCCATGATATGGAACCATACCAATCAGCATATGCCGGACCTGTGTCCGGCATTTTCCTTTGATCGCGTTTCCTTTGCAAAGGGAATCCGCTGCTTGATTTTTTTGACATCTTAATGAAATTTATTTTTTCATAAAAAGCGGAAATGCAGGTATGATTTATGAAATAAAAACCAAGCTAAAAGGAGGCCTTACACGGGCTTCCTTTTCTATATTTGCCCGGCAGGGGAAGGAACATAAACAATCAAGGAGGAATGGATATGCCGAAGAGAATGATTTCAGGCGGAGAAATCGATGAGTACTGTCTCTGGCTGCAGCATAATGAAATGAGTCAGGGGACCATCCATAAATACAGATATTATCTGAAACAGTTTGAGCTGTTTATGGACGGGGGAGCGGTTACCAAAGAAAGGGTTATGATCTGGAAAGAAAAACTTAAGGGAAATCTGTCGCCGGTAACTGTCAATGGTGCGCTGGCTGCTGTCAATGGATTCTTCCGGTACCTGGGATGGAATGACTGCCTGGTCAAGTTTATAAAAGTAAAGCACCATGTATTCTGTTCCAGACAAAAGGAGCTGAACAGAGAAGAATACTTTCGGCTTGTGGAAGCTGCCCGGGAAGATGGGAATGAAAGATTGTGTCTTCTGATTCAGACCGTGTGCTCTACAGGTATCCGCATATCGGAGCTTTCCTATATCACGGTTACGGCAGTGGAAAAACAGATTGCAGAAGTGGACTGTAAAGGAAAGGTCAGGACCATCTTTCTCACGCAGCAGCTGTGCAGGCTTCTTAAGGAGTATGCAGAGAAAAGAAAGATCCGATCCGGCACCATCTTTGTGACACGGAATGGAAAACCCCTGGATCGCAGCAATATATGGCGTGAGATGAAGAAGATCGGAATAAAGGCAGGAGTTGATCCGGAAAAGATATTTCCCCATAATCTGCGCCATCTCTTTGCAAGGGTGTACTACAGCCAGGAAAAAGATCTGCTGAGGCTGTCGGACATACTGGGACACAGCAGTGTCAACACGACGCGGATCTATACAATGGAAAGCGGGGAAAATCACGTCAGACAGTTGGAGAGAATGGGCCTGCTCATAGACCGTTACAACAGAATTCCTCTTTTGTTGTAAACAGAGGGGTAGCATTTACGATTATTATACTACATATTTTTTATGTTTGCCATAGAAATGTGATTGGCTTATATATTTTTTTAAATCATCGGCACAATAAATAAGCTGGTTAAATCCAAATTTTTTCCAGCCTGTTTCTTGTGCTCTTTTTTATTTTTTTCCCGGATGATCCGGAGGATTGAAAGGATGGGAGAAGGTGACAATAAGGAATTTTACAACAAAAGAGGAATTCTGTTGTAATTGGTAGCCAGGGTACTTTAAGTGAAGGGGAAGAAGAGATGGGCAGTGAATGGTTTAGCGGAGTGGGTGACATGGTGTTGAAGCTAGTAGTAAATTTCAGGAGTGCCCTGGAACTGATGCGCATGATCAGCATGATACAGCTGTAGACCAGGAGCGCGGAGCCTTCCGGCGCAATAAGCTCCGGCATATGATGATAAAGGAGGCGGACCGTATGGGCGGTAAGATTCTGCGTGTACAGATGCTGGGTAAATTTACAATGCGTTATGGGGAGGACCGCATACTGTTTCATAAAACAGGCAATGCAAAATCCGTGCGTCTTCTTCAGATGCTGCTGCTGTCCGGTGAGCAGGGCATTGCAAAAAGTGAGATCATGGATTTCCTCTATGGGTGGAGCGAGGTGACTGACGCGGGAAACCGCAATAAAAATTTGAACAATCTATGCTACCGGCTCAAAGGACAGCTGGCGGCTTCCGGCCTTCCGGAGGAGGAATATGTGGTCATACAGGATGGGGTATGCAGTTGGAAGAGCAGTTTTAAGGTTGAACTGGATGCAGCCTATTTTGAAACGCTGGTCCATAAGGCAGAGGGGAGCCAGGGCCGGGAACGGACCGCGCTGTTCCTTCAGGCCAATCAGAGCTATTACGGAGAGCTGCTTCCCATGTACCAGTCCGATATGTGGTTCTATGAGAAGAGTGAGTCTTTTAAGCGCCTTTATGAAGAGACGATCCGGGAGTTGGAGCAGGCATTTAAAGCCGATAATGACTACCAGAACCTGCTGAAACTTTACACCAGGGCATCTGCGGTCTATCCCTTTGAGAATTGGCAGACAGAGCAGATACGGTGCTGCCTGGAAATGTACCGGTATGAGGAAGCCATCGATATTTATAACAGGACCATGGAACTCTACGCAAGGGAGGTGGGGAATCCTCCGGCGGAAGAGATGCAGAAGTGTTTTGAAGACCTGGAACTTTTTGAACGGAAGCACAAAAGAAGCATTCAGGCATGGCACACAACGGACCGGCATTTTATGGGAAGGGAAGGGGATATCACCAGGGCCATATTTGAGGAAGGCATCATCACGGGGGCGTATTACTGTACCTATCCAAGCTTTATTGACTACTGCCGCCTGCTGCTTCGGGCCAGGGAGCGACATGACCTGAACCCGGTGCTGATGTTCCTTACTCTGGGTCAACAGGAAAAAAGAAGAGGGCAGGACAACCGCATATACCAGATGGAGCTGCTGAAAGACGTGATCGGCAGTTCCCTGAGAAAAGGGGATGCGTATACACGGTACGGAAACCGCCACTATATCCTCCTTCTCACCAGGATCAGCAAGGAATCCTGCAGCATTATATTTCAGCGGATCGAATCCGCCTACAATAAGGTACCGGGCAGCCGGGGAGAGCTGTGGTACCACGTGAACATGACCCAGGAACTGGAAAAGAACATGCTGGAATAAAACTTATATCGCCATTGCAATGTGGCGATATTTTTGAGCCGTATATAGAAAAATGGGAAAATGCACCAGATGTGGCAGGTTGCAGGATACCCCCTTTGATAAAATTAACATTATGGAAAGATCACTTTGTCCATTAAGGGTAATATTAAGGAAAATATAAGAGTTTGCAAAACATACAGGAGGTAAATGATGAATCGGAGATTGAAAGCGGGCTGGAAGAGGATAACGTCTGTTTTTTTGGCGTTTACCATTGTAAGCATACTGATACTGGGCAATTCCGGGATTGCATTTGCCGAAGGATATGACGACAGGTTTTACCGGGAGGAGACGGATCTGTCGGAGCTTGGCGATTTTTCCAAGGCCACGGTCAGCAATGCCAGCTTCAGAAATACAAAAAAGGATGATGTTGTTATCAGCATATTCTCAGAAGAGGGGGATTATCGTTCCGGAGGTCTGGTTACCCTGGATGTACACCTTAAGAATGAGACGGGAACCATGATCACAGATGGCTCCCTGACATATAGCGCCAAGGGAATTCAGGAGGGTTCGGCGGAGTTTCTTCTTTTGGAGGAATCAGGAGAGGATGAGTTTGATGCCGGCATACCGGACAATGGTATTTTGGATGATGGAGCACCGGAAAATGATATGCTGGATAATGAAACACCGGAAACGGGTATGCCGCAGGAGCGTGACCAAGATGAAGGTCTGGCTGGAGAAGACTCCGGTGAAAGTGAGGAGCGCAGGGAAAGTCAGGTTGAGATCATACCTGAGGATACGTTAACGGATCAGGATATTCCGGAAGAGGAGGATAGCACAGAGGGACTGGAGCGGATTGAAGGGATCGAACTGGTTCCCGGACAGATTTATTCAGTACGTTTTACATTTGCCATTGATGAAGATATTGAGGGGGTACGGAACCAGCAGGTAAAGTTCCAGTTTAACGGAAAAGGTGAAGAAAGAAGAATACGTGTCCGCGAGAGTTTTTTATATACGGTCAATTATCTGAACATAGATTCGGTTGAATTTCATGATGGAAACCGTATAGGAACAGGTGAAACGGTCACCATGGGAATCCATGCAGCCATGTTTGATTTTGACGCAATTCTGGAGGATTCCTTTAAGGATGTGGCAGATGCTGCGCCTGCTACACCGTCAGTGGCTGTTCCAATCGTTCCACCGGCTACGCCATCTGAAGCATTGCCGGCCACACCGTCGCAGGCCCGGCCGGATATATCTTCAAAGCCGGTACCAGAGACGCCGGAAGTAGATCAGGGCATACCGCAGGAAGCTGAGTCCCAGGCGCCCACGGAGGCAGTTGCAACAGAACCAGGGGAAAACGAGACTCAGGTACCCACAGAATCGTCACCAGCTGATCCGGAGGAACAGGCACCCACAGAGGCAGTGCCAGCAGATCCAGAGAAAACCACTGCCCAGGCGTCAGCCGAAGCAGCACCTACGGAAGCAACAGAAGCAGCATCCACCATGTCATCAGAACCCGTCCAAGAGGTTTCAACAGAGACAGGAGTGACAGAGCATGACCAACGTGAAAAAATGGGGTTTGAATCCATAGTTAAAATTGAAACAAAATCGGAAGAACCGGTATCAAGCGCCCAACCGGAAGACAAGACTGATAAGACCGGAAACGAGGTGACTGACAATGACGCAACCGGCGATGATGCGACTGACGATGGCGCAACCGGCTATGATGCGACTGACGATGACACAGCCGGCGATGATGCAGCTGACGATGGCGCAGCCGGCGGTGACACGATTGAGAGCAATACGATCCAGAGCGCCCCAAATGAGAGCGATCCGTCAGGAGGACGTAAAGACACAGCTGCGGAAGATGCCAGGGAAACTCAGGAAGATGCAGATGAGGAGGAAAGCGAAGATTATACGGTAGACCTTGGAAAAGTAAATTACAGGATTGAAATGTATAACGCCAAGTTAAATAGCTTTAAGGTGAGAAAGGCATTGGTGGATGATGTAAGGGAGAATATGCTGATCTGTTCCTTCCGCGTGTCCGGGGATGTGAACCCTGGGATCTACTTTGGCAAGATCACCCAGGAGAGCAGGGTAAAAGGAAAGACCTGTAAATCCACCCAGGGATTCTCACTGATCGTAACAGGTGATGGGGAGATCTCCCTGGAAGACCAGATTGGGGATGCTGCTGTAACGGTCAGCGGGCCAGTGGATTCCTTCCCTGAGGCAGACCAGCTGGCTGTGAGAGTCTCCGAAGTAGAGCAGGCTCAGATGACCCAGGTGGATGAAGCACTGGAGAAAAAGTCTCAGGAAGAGGGGATCTCCATTCAATCCTACAAAGCCCTGGATATTAAGCTCTACGCGGATGGCGTCGAGGCTGAACCGGTAGGCCCCATCAATGTAGCCTTTAAAAACCTGGAGCTGGAAAAACGTGATCCTGCGGCTGCGTCTGACGCGCTGCCTGATGCACCGGCCGCTGTCCAGACGCTGTCCCAGCAGGAGGAAACGGCAGATACCAGCGAACGGATCCAATCCGGGGGAGAGGAAATCAAAGTCTATCATCTGGATGAAACGCAGGTTGTGGCAAATGAGATGAACAGCACGGTGGCATCTGACGGAACAGTGGTTATGGAGACAGACCACTTTTCCATATACATTGTGGTCAATGTGCCGGAAGTAAAAGAAGTGCCTGTGACAGTGGAACACTGGGCACAGCTGGATAAGATGACCTTTGACAGTAATGGGAAAATAAAAGAATCCGTCTCCGGGAACAGGCTGTATCCGGGAGCCCAGAGCGGAAGCACGTATGCAAAGCAGGAGGTAAAGATATACAGCGATGATAACCTGACCCTGCCCAATGGATCAGGCACAGGGGTGGATTATTCAATTGCGGTTTCCAACTGGAGTAAGGTTGCTTTGGGCGGTAATTATACGGTGAAAAGTGTGACCATAACCAATGCAAACTACCCCAATGGACAGACCTTTACGGAAAATGCAGCAGACCAGAAGATCTATCTCGCTGCCGCCAACAATAAGATAAAAATCAACTATGTGCCTACTTTAGGCACCATAAAGGGATATACGGGTTTCCACGATTACAATGTTACGGTGGAGGGAAAGACCACGGATGGGAACCATGGAACCCTTAATACCAGCAAGGTGGGAATAAACAATACCTCCCTGGGCAGCAGTACCACCCGTATCGGAGTGGGGATCGGAGGGACCGGTCAGGCACAGATACGCCATGGTTATACAGGCGCACCAAACAAGGCAGGTTCCGTGGTGACAGGGATTCCCCAAGGAACCCTGGCCGCGGACAATATGATTAAGTTTAATTATCAGGATCCGGGCCTTTTTGCAACCCGGGACATTACCACCAGTGAAACATATAAGGACGGCAAGAAGGTAACCTATTATGCCAAGAAATACCTGCCAAACTATCAGCTGGGCTTTGAACGCCAGGGGGATACCTATACGCTGAAATCCGTATACGACAGTTCGGGAAAAACACTTTCAAAAAACCTGGATCAGATCGTCTATACATGTAACAGCTGGAACGGATCCAAGAAACTTTATTCCAACCTGTTCTGGCCTTTGGACAGTGTCAGTTACAACAACGCGGTTAACGGAAAAAACAGGGATCCTCTGTTTGGCTATAACCATTACGGGTTCCCTCAAAATGATGAGGATGTGAACAACAAGGGGATCACCCACAACTGGTTTTTCGGAATGCGCTATGACTTTGAGTTTGTCCTGGGAGATTACACAGGGCCCATGGACTACTATTTCAGGGGAGATGATGATTTCTGGCTGTATGTGGACGGCAATCTGGTAAGTGACGTTGATCTGGGAGGAATCCATTCCGCGGAAGGCTCCTATGTGGATCTGAAGTCATGGATGCAGAACAAGGGTCTCCTAAGCGATAAAAACCAGAAGCATACCATGTCGGTCTTCTTTATAGAGAGAGGAGGAACCGGTTCCTGCTGTTACATGAAATTCACACTTCCAAGCATCACATCAATTCCAACCCCGGAATCCGAGACGGTTTCCCGTACGGTCCAGAAGCTGTGGCTGGATGGAAACAATGAGGATAAGAAACGGCCCGAATATATCTATGTCCAGCTGAAACAAAATGGCGCTTCCTACGGAAGTGCGGTCAGGCTGGAGGCCTCCAATGGCTGGAAGTATACGTGGGATAACCTGCCCAAATATAAGGAAGTGAATTCAGATGAGGAGCATGTTTATACCGTAGAGGAAGTCGGAACAATTGTTGGTTATACATCAAGTGTCAATGGGATGACCATCACTAATACCCGGCTCACGGATATCAATGTGAGGAAACAGTGGGTTGGAGGTGCCGGAGAGGGTTCTGTTCAGGTGGGATTGTTTAAGGACGGAAGTAAAAGGACAGGAGACATTATCACACTGGACAGCTCCAACAACTGGTCCGGCGTATGGCAGAACCTGCCGGGGTATGACTCCGGAGGGTCAAAGATCAATTATGTTCCCTATGAGGTAGACTCTTCCGGTAACAAGGTGGAAGCCGGCAGCACGGTGCAGATTGGGGAGGGACAATATATTGTCACTTACAGCAGTGATCACTCTGTGATAACCAATACTTATAATCAGAAGCACCTGACAGTGAAAAAAGTATGGGTGGATTATGAAAATACCTACCATACGCGGCCTGAGATATTGGAGGTCCAGCTGTATCAGAATGAGGCAGCCTATGGCGGACCTGTAAAACTCAGTGATGCCAACCAATGGACAGCAGATTGGAAAAACCTGCCTGTAAAAGCGGATGGAAGCTCCCCGCCATATGTTTACACGGTGAGAGAGCTGGACCGGACGGGACGGCCCATAGAGGATGGCAGTACGGCAGTACTGTCCTCCGGATACTCCTACACAGCATCCTATGATTCCAGCGGTACGGGTACTTCCGCCAATCCGTTTAGAATAACCAATACCCTTTTGGCGGCAAAGCTGAGGATCAAAAAGACAGTGGAACAGAACGGACTTGAAAATGAGCCCATTGATCCCACCTATAAATTCGTGATACAGGTCCTGGACAGTAAAGGAACTGTCTATACGCAGACAGCTCTTGGAAATGGAGAGGAAAGCGGGGCAATCCTTGTAATTCCGCCGGAGGAAGGCCAGATCTTTTCCATTGCGGAGATAGTGCCCATGGAATACACCATGACACATATGGAAAGCCAGCCGGCAGGTGCGCTCTCAGAAACTGACAATGGGGATAAAGTTACAGTGAAACCAGGGGACGATATCCTGGTCATCCTTACAAACACCCCTGATCACGAGAGCTATTTCCATCACACCGCATCAGTCACAAATGTAAAGGGATTTTCAAATGGGGAGGGATCGGATTTCAGGCCGGAGAACCCGTTTACAGAATATCATGGAAGTGACAATCCGCAGTATATGGCATCGGCCTTTACCTCGGACTGCATCATGGCGTTTGTTGAGGACAAAGGTGTAGCGCGCGGCCAGAGAAAGCTGGAGAAAGGAGATGATCTTTATGGATAAAAGAAAGGTCTTATCCAGGCTGCTGCCAATGATCGTGCTGGTATCCGTATCCATTGCCGCCGGGGTAACAGGCGCCACGGTTATCCACTCCATGCAGCTGGAAAATCCCATAAAGACGCCTGTGGTAGAGGGAGGGATAACAGAAAACCTGGACCAGGGGGCGAAGGAGGTTTCTTTTACCAATAATGGGGAGGCGGATGTATTTTTAAGAGTTGCATTTGCACAGTCATGGGTTGCACATGATGGTACAGTGCTCCCTAATAATATAGTAGATGCATCCGGTCAGGCTTTGCCCGTGGCTGTTCCCAGCCTTTCATTGGACGGCAATTGGGAAGGCGGGGAGGATGGGTGGTATTACTACAAAAAGGTGCTTCCCGGTTCCGCATCAGGCATGCAGGACCGCAGTACGGAAAAGCTGGTCCGGGGCGTGGATTTTATGGATCTGACAGGGATAGAGGATCAGCGGTATAAAAATGCAGAGTATAAATTCCATTTTACAATGGAGATCGTGCAGTCCAGCGATGACTGGAATGTCAGCAGGAAGGCAGTGCAGCGGCTTTTTGACAGGGACATTTCAGTGACGCCGGATAACTGGGACGGAGATAAATATGGATGCAGTATTAACTGGAATGTTGATTCCGGAAAAAATTAGGAGGTGGTTGTTTTGAAAGGGTTAGAGATCCATACATGGCTGAAAAACAAAAAGACAGCCTGTCTCCTGATACTGGTCATATTGCTCCTGTCATTTGCAGTCACATTGGCATATTACAGTGATATCCTGACCCTGGCCAATCCCCTGGGAACTTCCCACAGCGGGGCGGCCATGGTGGAAAGTTTTGACCCGGAGAGTTCGTTCCTGCCCGGGGAGACAGTGATTAAAAAAGTTTCGTTTCAAAACACAGGTAAAATGGACCTGTTCCTGCGTGTCGAAGTACCTCCCCAGGAGAACTGGTACCGGAAGGGGCAGGGGAGCAGCCCGCCTGTTATCCTTGAAAAAGAAGCTGGCTATGACACGGATCATGTGATCAAACATTGGAATCCGGGAGTCTGGGTCGATCCCGGCCAAACAGAGGGAAATGTAGATTATATGAACATGGAGACTGAGTTCTGGTCAAAGTCATACACGGATAGGAACGGAAAGAGCTACCGGTATTATAAACAGATCCTTCCGGCAGGGGAAACCACGGACTGTATCCTTGAGAGCATCAGCCTGAGCGATGAAGTGTCAAATGACCGGCATGACGTGGATTACAGCGATAAGATTTATAAACTGACCTTCCATGCAGAGGCGGTTCCTGTTGAGGAACATGATTCGGCCGTGGGGGTACAGTCACAGTGGAATATGGTGGTTCAGGAAGACAGCAGTGGTGTACTGACATGGAGTCAGGGCAGCCGGGCCGGTGAATGATACAGGAGGACAGGAGAATGAGAATAAACGGAAAAGTCATAGCAGCGGCCGCAATGCTGGCAGTGGCCGGGCTCGGCGGGACATTTGCTTACTTTAACCAGACTCTGACAGCCGCCAACATATTTGACACAGGGAAATATGATACGGAACTGGTTGAAGAGTTTAAGCCTTCGGAGGGCGAGAACTGGGGGCCTGGAACCAGTGTGAACAAGGATGTGACGGTCCGCAACACAGGCACCCTTCCCGTGGTGGTGCGGGTGAAATTCCAGGAAAAGTGGGTCAGGGGACAGGAGGAATTCTATTTTACAGACACCTCTCTGGAAAAGGAGCGGCCGGCTGCCATTGAAAGCCCATCCAATGCCAACAATGCATTTGAGAACGTTTACCAGGGTGACCCGGAAGACGGCATTGCCAATCCTGACGCGGATGACTCAGTGGTATTTAAGAGCATGGCGCCGGATGGCGGCTGGGTTTATAATCCGGCGGACGGATATTATTACTATATGTATGTCCTTCCCGGGGCAGTAGAGAAGGAGGATGGCAGCCAGGACATTGCGGAGACAACCAAGCTCCTCGATGGCGTGACCCTGGCGGAAAATGTGGATATGGGTTCATACAAGGAGACCCGGTATTATGCCACCACGGGTCAAAGGCCGGAGAATGAAAGCGGCGACTGGGTGGAATTCGCCACGGCCAGCAATGCATCCAGCCCTCTTGGATATGATTACATTTCCACCAGGGAAATGAATGAGCGCCTGAAGGCGGATGGAAGCCAGATAACCTTTATGAAATCAGTCACTGATCTCAGGGATGCCAAGCTGGCAGGGTACAGTGGCGCTGATTATACACTGGTGGTGGCAGCCCAGACCGTACAGGCAACGGACCAGGCCGTTAACACAGTATTTGGAAATGGCGGTGTCTTTGATTTTAAGCAGCTTGGATGCGATTGGAAGCTGATCAGCGAATCAGAGGTCCAAAAGTAAGTTCAGCTGTCCAAAAGAGAATGATTAAACAGGTTATTACCGCCTATGTTTTTTAGATGGACGGACCAATATAACAAAATGGAAGCATTATAATATGAAAAGCAGGAGGAAAAGACATGAAGAAGTTAAATAAGAAAGCAGCAGCAGGAATCGGGCTTGGAGCATTAGCCCTGGTGGGAGGAACATTTGCATACTATTCACAGACAGCGTCCCTGGATAACCCGCTGAGCACAGGCAAATATACCACCCAGCTGGTGGAGGATTACACACCGCCAACGGAAGATTTAAAGCCGGGCGCTAAGTGGGATAAGAATGTAGGTGCGGAGAATACCGGAGATTATCCCGTCCTTGTCAGGGTAAGCATGAAAGAAAACTGGTCCTACAAGGGAGCGGCGGACCCCTACAAAACCATATTGAGCGATTCAGACCTGTTTGACAACGGAACCTATGCCGGCGGAATCTTTGACGCAGCCCAGGTTAATGATACCGATGGCCTGACACCGGCAGAGGACGGCACCGTGGTACATAAGAACATTCTGACTGATGCCGGCTGGATCGATGGAGGGGACGGATACTGGTACTGGAACGGCGTTCTGGAGAAAAAAGGGTCCGCCAAGTCCAGCACCACCCACCTGTTGGAAGGGCTGACCATGGCTACGGATATTGACCTTGGCTACTATGAGACAAAAGAGTACTATGCCATTGCAGCAACACAACCGGATCTGGATAATACCAATGCCTGGACATTGATTGACTGGACCCAGGTTGATGATGAGAACAATGACGGCCTTAAAGATATACGCGACTTGGCAGCTGTTACAACTATCCCTGAGGGAGAGAGTCTGTTCCGCAAATCCGAATCCAATTTAGACAGCGATAAGAAGGGCTACGGAGACTCCAACTACACACTGACCGTTACCTCTGAGTTTGTCCAGGCCACAAAGGATGCAGTGAACGATTCCTGGGCAGGATTCAATCTGGATCAGCTGACCAATGTACAGGTTAATGCAGAGGACGGCGTAAATCTTGAGAATAAAACTGTTACACCATAATACAGAGGCCGATGAATGAACGTTCTGAAACAATTGTTTAATATCCTTTCATGGCCCGTGTATCTGTGTATTGCCGGATACCTTCTGATCGCAGCTCCCATGCTGGCCGGTTACCGGCCGGTGGTGGTGCTCAGCGGAAGTATGGAGCCCGCCTTTCCTGTTGGAAGCGTGATCTACTATAAAGCGGCTTCCTTTGAGCAGATTCAGGAGGGAGACCCCATCACCTTCCATGCAGGTGAGGATGGCTCGCTGGTCACCCACAGGGTAGTGGAAAAGCAGGAGCTGAGCCGTGATTTTATCACCAGGGGCGATGCCAATGAGACTGCGGACCCAAACCCGGTTTCATATGACCGCGTGGCAGGCAGGGCGGCTGATGTGAGGATTCCTTATGCCGGATATTTTGTCACCTACGGCAGAACACCCCAGGCAATTGGGGTCATGGGAGGAATCCTGGTGATCGGGATATTACTTGATTTTATCTGCCCGGGAAAGAAGCGGGAGGAAAAGGCATAAACGCCTGTTGGCAGTATAGCTGTAATCCGTTTGGACAGGAGATTGATGTTATGAAAAAAGGCAAGATCATGTTATTGGGCCTGGCAGTTCTGGCGGCTGCATCGGTGGGAACTACCTGGGCGGCGTGGTCCCAGGTAATACGGACCGGCAATGAATACAGGGTTCCCAGGTACAAAACCAGCCTTGAGGAGCATTTCCGCCAGCCGGATGACTGGCAGCCAGGTATAACCACACAAAAGCAGGTATGGGTATCCAACAACCTGAAAGCAGAGGACGGCAGCCTGGAGAGCGGTGTGCCTGCCATTGCCAGGGCGGAGATCCACCAGAGCTGGATACGGCGGGAAAATGTTTACGTCCTGGATAAGGATGGCAATGAAACAGCGGTCCCTCCACTTGAGGGGGAGGCGCTGCCCCCTGACTTTGTGACAGACCAGGGAGAGCGCCAGTACGCGGCGGTCCCTGCTTTTAATAAAGGATCCGTTATGGTGCTCCGGTCCGGAATGGCGCAGGATGCCGGCATACGCCTGAATCTGCCCTATGCAGACAAGGTGGAGGATGCCAGGGGAAAATGGCTCCTGGTGGATGAGGATCCGTCGGAGACGGGGAATTACGTGTTGTATTACATAGGGGTGATACAGCCGGGGGAAGACTCGCCGGTGTTTCTGGAAAGCGTGACCATGAACCCCCTTCTGGAGAACACCATAACGGGAAAAGACACCTGTTATGAGAAGACAGAGGATGGTTACAAGCAGATTACCGTGACCCATACCAGCGCCAAGTACGGGTATGACAGCAGCAGGTACACCATGGATATAAAGGCCACCACGGTGCAGGCCGCCAAGGCAGCGGTGGAGCATACGTTTACCGGCGGATTTAATCAGGAAGTGATCCGCTACCTGGCCGATCAGGTGGCGGATTCCGGCGTCTATGACGCCTCCGGCCTGGAAAAGAAGCTGTCCCTGGTCTATAACTGGGGAAGCCAGAGACTTGAGTACGTACCCTACCGCTCCGGAACCGGGGAGGAGGAAGGAAACTGGTTCATGAGTTTTACAGACATGGTCCCGGGAGGTATCTACAAAGACCGCCTGAAGGTGGAGAACACCACATCCAACCAGACTGCCAGGGTCTATATGCGGATCGCTCCAAGAGAGCAGGAGAAGATAAAAGACGAGCTCCTGGAAAAGATCACCATGAAGGTCACATTCCAGGGCAGTGTCCTCTATGATGGAAAGGTGACCGGCGCCAGATACGGGGAAGGTGAAAACCTTCAGGAGCTGATTCCCCTGTGTTATCTGAAAAGCGGAACATCTGAGGAGATCCAGGTGGAGCTGCAGCTGGATCCCTCCATTACCTGCGACCCGGTAACGGGAGCGTGTATCTATGCCGATCAGCTTGCCAAGATCGACTGGGAATTCATGATCCAGACATTCTCGGAAAATGGCGGTGGAGGGGGCGGCGGAGGTGGCGGCGGCAGAGGCGGAGGCGGAGGCCGAAGAAGCGTAACCACCATTGACGATGCAGAGGTTCCACAGGCTGTCATGATCCCTGATCCGGAGATACCGTTGGCCGCACTTCCAAAAACAGGGGACACCACCCCGCTGTTTATGCTGGGAGCCATGACCGCAGTCAGTTTCCTCCTGCTTTCCGCACTGGGAATCTTATGGATCAGGACGCGCAGAAAAGAGGATAAAGCGTGAAGGATAAAAAGCAGGGGATGAGGCCCGTTGTCCTGCCCCTGTCCTTCCTGGCAATCCTGGGAATCTTCCTGGTGTCCGCCGGCCTGCTGTGCCGCTCCCTGTATGAATACAGGAAAGGGGAGAAGGAGTACGGGGAACTCCGGCAGTATGCAGCCAATGCCTCTGATCCGGAAACAGATCCCCAGTCTCCGGGCAGCCTGTCCGCCGGGGAGCGGGAACCCATGCTGGCCATTGATTTTGAGGCCCTTAAAAAGCTTAATCCCCATATCGTTGCGTGGATCCATATTCCGGGGACACCGGTAAGCTACCCTGTGACCCAGGGGGAGGACAATTCCTATTACCTTACAAGGACATTTTCCAAGGCATATAACGGAGCCGGATGCATTTTCATGGATTACAGAAGCAGTCTGCCCTCAGAGGGCGGGAACACGGTTCTCTATGGGCATAATATGAAAAACGGCTCCATGTTCGGTTCCCTGAAGCGTTACTGGGACAATGAATATTATAGGGAGCACTCCTCCTTTTACCTGTACACGGCAGAGGGGGATATTTTCCTGTGCCATATTACGGGCCGCCGCACGATCCCTGCGCAGACCGATTTTTTTTCCGGGGTGCAGGATAAAGAGGATGAAAAGGGTAGAGACGCCAGGGTCACACTGGTGACCTGTGTGGCGGGGAAAAATGAGGAACGGCTGGCAATAGAGGCAGATGCAGAGCAGATGGAATGAAAGATGGCAATGGCGGCATTGCTGGCGTGGATTCAAATCAGGAATCAAATCAGGAATTCTGCAAAAGTGGGTTTCAAAAACTTGCAAACCGATAAATTCTATGGTATTATAATTTGGCATGCCGGATTACTATATGGCTTGTTGGGCCGTCGCCAAGCGGTAAGGCACAGGACTTTGACTCCTGCACTCGAGGGTTCGAATCCCGCCGGCCCAGTACGATGGGGAAAGTCCGCAGGGACGCCAGTTTGAAGGCGTTTCTGCGGGCTTTTCTTCTATAATAATGTACTGCGCATGATAATATAATCCACATAAGGCCAGAGGATGTGGGAGGAGGAAAGAAGATGGAGAGAAAGAGAATCAGGGATTTTGGCATTGTGCCGGGCGTCATGAAAACCGGGCCTAAAAATAAGATTACAGACGTGCCGGGCGTGCTGGTAGGCCATAAGACAGTGAGAAATGGGGACAACAGGACCGGCGTCACGGTTATTGTACCGGGACCTGGAAATGTATTTGACCGCAAGTTTATAGCTGCGGGATACGTGCACAATGGATTCGGCAAGACCTGCGGCCTGGTACAGGTGGAGGAGCTGGGAACCCTGGAGACTCCCATTGCCCTGACCAATACCCTGAACGTGGGTCTGGCAGCCGACGCCCTGGTGGAGTATACCCTCAGGCAGTGCGCAAAGGACCAGGTGGAGGTCACGTCCGTAAGCCCGGTGGTGGGTGAGTGCAATGACTGCAGGATTAACCGCATTCAGCACAGGGCTGTGTCCATGGAAGAAGTGATGGAAGCATTTTCCCGGGCAGGTGAGGATTTTGAGGAGGGTGATGTGGGCGCAGGCACGGGAACCGTGTGCTATGGCCTGAAGGGAGGAATCGGTTCCGCCTCCAGAATCATGAGAATCGGCGGAAAAAATTACACGCTGGGGGTTCTGGTGCAGTCCAATTTCGGGGCAACAGAGGACTTGGTAATAGACGGCATCCGGGCCGGTGAACGGATTCTGGTGGAAAAGGAAAGGCGCAGGAAGATGGCCACCGCAGAACAGGACCAGGGCTCCATTATGACCGTCATCGCCACGGACCTGCCTGTCAGTGACCGTCAGCTTAAGCGCATTATCCGCAGGGCAGGTGTGGGCATCGCAAGGACAGGCGCCTACACCGGACACGGCAGCGGCGAGGTGATGATTGGGTTCACCACCGCAGGCCGTCTTCAGGGAAAGGATGGTCCGGAAATCATGACAAGCACCTGCATCAGGGAGGATCTGATTAACGTGGCCTTCAAGGCAGCGGCGGAAGCTGTTAATGAAGCCATCCTGAATTCCATGACAGCAGCCGGACGTGCCGAGGGACTGGCAGGGGAGGTGTATTACAGCCTGTCGGAGTTCCTTCCGCAGATTCTTAAAAATTAATGACGAAGGGACATAAGTCCCTGCTCTGTTATCTCGCAGCCTCCCCTGGTGCGGTTGATGCGGATAAGTCCTTCTTCAGATAATTCTTTCAGCAGCCCTCGCAGGCGGCCGTCGCTTAATTCCACTCCGGCCTCTGCCAGGGTATTTTTTATGGCTCCCCGGCCGATGCGGGGGGAGGCGGCTATGGCAGCCAGTACCCTGAGGCGGACCGGGCTGTGGTCCCGGTCGGATTTTCGCATCTGGTTCCTGATATAGGAGGGAAGCTGTGCCAGTATCAGGGGATGGGCAGCATAGTGGGAGAAAAAATAACGGGTCAGGTTATAAAGCTCCTGGACATTGCCGGGGTAATCGTAGCCCAGCAGGAAGTCGAAGAGACTGGAGGACAGGATGTCCTTGGCCATAAGGCTCTTGTTGTGGAACAGCTCGCGGAAGAACTGGTCCATGAGCAGAGGGATGTCCTCCCTGCGTTTCCTGAGGGGCAGGGTGTCGATGGAAGCCGCATTCAGCAGGAAGAACAGCTCTTCCCGGAAGGTGCCCTGCTGTACCATCTCGTACAGGTCCTGCCCCGCCGTGGCGATGATGCGCACATCAAAGGGGGAGAAGTGGGTTCCGAAGACATTTCCGGTTCGGTTGTCCTGAAGAATGTGAATCAGGAGCCCCTGAATCTCGGGAGACAGGTATTCGGCGCTGTCAATGAGCAGGGTTCCGTGGTTGGCCTCTTTGAACAGTTCCAGCATCTGGGAGAGCGGATCAGAGACAATCAGGGCTGCTCCTGACAGGCCGGAGGGTCCGTCCGGGTCTGATAAAACGCCCGGGCCGGGAGCGCTGTTTGGGCCGGAAACTCCATTTGGGCCGGAAACCCAGCCTGGTCCGGAAGTCCCGTTTATCCTTGCGGCCACATTAAGCCCCATGGGCATATTCAGACAGACAAAGGGATGCTGCCTCCTGGAGGAGGTCCTGTGTATGGCCCTGGCCAGGAGCTTTTTCTGGGTTCCGCTCTCGCCCTGAATCAGCACAGGGAAGTCATAGAGGGAGAGCCTGCGGGCATATTCCAGGATGTTCTTCATGGGCTCCGAGGCAGTGGTAAAGCTGGTGAACATGCTGTCCGTATATCTGGAGTCGGAGAATACAGGGTCCGGAAGCGGAGGGTAATACGCGGTCCCGTCAGCCAGCACAGGACACGGCGTGCTGTTGAGCAGGTACAGGGGCTCGTGGTTGGGCAGCAGCAGTTCTAGGGAGCTGAGCAGGAGAGGCTTTCCGCTGCGGTTCATCACCTTGTAATCCGCGCTGTGACAGAAATCCATGCCCTTACAGGGATGTGGCAGGAACCGGGACAGATTCCGGCCCGTGATGCCTGTCTCCGGCAGCTCCAGGTCCATGGAAAATCTGCGGTTTACCATGTTGATTTCCCCGCGGACCGACAGAAGGCACAGGCCGATGGGAAGATTGCTGATAACGGTCTGGAGAAGCTGCCGGGAATAGATGTAATCCTGGTAATAGGCGCTGGTCAGCTTGGCAATCTGCATGATGCTGTTCACATAGGACTTGGTAATCTGGTTGGACAGGCTGGCGGGAAGATGAAAATACCCGCACAGCTCATTGACAGTGGAGATGTCGATGATGCGGTTGCCGATATCAATGACATTGGTGATATGGCTCGGAACCAGCTGGGGCTCGCCTACGGTGATGGCATAGTGGATGGACTCGTCAGCAAGGATGCATCCCGGATAAAAGGGCTCAAACCGGTACTGCACCACCCCCGCCTCCTTTAGCTGGTCCATGATGGTGACAATGGAGTCATAGGTGTCGTTTACTATGTAGACACGTTCACCGGGCGGTATGCGGATGATTTGGTCCAGACAGGCGTGGTTGAAGGTCCTGGTACAGATAATCTGCATGACCTCCCCTGGGATGGGGATGGGAAATTCAGACTGGACCAGGGGGCTGGAAAAAAGGATGCACTGGTATCCCTTGATTTGCTCCGGACGCTGGACCTGATCCAGACCAATTGTATCAAAGGCAATGTGGGCTCCCAATATCTTGTGGAGATAGCTCTGGAATTCAAGGCGTATGTTGGAATTGATGCTTACTATGAGTACATGGTATTTTGGTTGGCTTCTGTCCATGGTCCGTCCTCCTGTATAATATTAGGTTAATTATAACAAAAAGATTAGGATATAACAACCTAATGACTTTAAATTTTAAATTTTAACGAATGCTTTACGGAAAAAAGAATGATTTATTTGACAAGGCAGCACAGAAACGTGTAAAATTATTGTAGCAAGGATGCTTACGAAATGAGCGTAAGAGCTGTAGGTTTCCAGGCTTTTTTTGTATCATCACAAAAAGGAGGATATTCTATGAAGAAAAGCGGAAAGAAGCTGTGTGCCCTGGCACTGGCTGCTGCCATGCTGGGATTGACGGCATGTGGTTCATCATCAGGCACCACTGATACTACCACGGCGGCTGCAGGCGGGGCGGCAGCTGCGGAAGAAACGACAGCAGCCGCAGCTGTTGCGGAGGGAGAGTCTGTTTCCCAGGATACGGATATTATAGGAGCGGTCAATGTGGACTTTACCACGCTGGACCCGCTGGATACCAGCGACACCCTCTCAGGAGGCGTTCAGCGTCTTATCATGGACGGTTTGTTTGGTTTTGACGATGACATGAAAATCATTCCCATGCTGGCAACTGAGTATACGGCCAATGACAGCGCCACGGAGTTCACCATCAAGCTGAGAGAGGGCATCACATTCTCTGACGGAACCCCATGGAACGCAGAGGCTGCCAAAGCCAACTTTGACCGTTGGGCGGACAAGTCCCTGGGACTTAAGAGAACCACATTGTTATGTAATATACTGGACACCACTACGGTTCAGGATGATTATACAATCGTAGTAAAGCTGTCCTCCCCCTTTGGCGCGTTCATCGAGACACTGGCCCATCCGGCCTGCGTCATCATGAGCCCCAAGGTTATCGAGCAGGGCTCCCAGGCATGCGCACAGGCCCCCATCGGCACAGGACAGTATACATTTAAGGAGTGGATTCAGGGCGACCACCTTACGGTTGAACTGAACAAGGACTGGTGGGGCTATGACGCGGACATCTGCGGCGGCACGCCTCTGGCTGACAGGGACGCCGGCTTCAAGAGCATCACCTTAAAGCCTGTACCTGAGTCCGCCACCAGGGTTGCCATGATTCAGTCCGGCGATGCCCAGCTTATCTGGCCTGTACCGGATGAAAACCTGGCAGGACTTAAATCCGATCCTAACGTAATCGTGGGACAGGACCAGGGCCTGGTAGTCCGTTACCTGATGATGAACAACCAGAAGAAACCATTCAATGACAAGAAAGTCCGTCAGGCCATCAACTATGCTATCAATAAGGATGCCTATGTGGCAGTTGTCAAGAATGGCAACTCCGAGCCCGGAACCTCTGTCATTGCCCCGAAGCTCCAGTACTACAAGGGAAATGATCCTTATCCATACGACATCGAGAAGGCAAAATCACTGCTTGCAGAGGCAGGCTATCCGGATGGCTTTAAGACAACCCTGATATTTGCCAACACATCTGCAAACATGAAGCAGGGCGAGTTCTTAAAGCAGCAGCTTGCCGAGGTGGGAATCGATGTTGAGCTTATCAGCCTGGAGAACGCAATCGTGAACGAGAAGATCCAGGATACGGACGCTCCCGGCGCAGAGGCAGAAGTTGATATGTATATCATCGGCTGGTCATCCTCTACCGGCGACGCGGACTGGGGTATCCGTCCTCTGCTGGCAAAGGAGTCTGAGCCTCCTATGAGCTACAATATCTGCTATTTTGAGAACGATGAATTAGACGGATATCTGAAGGACGGCCTGAACACGGCTGACCGTGATAAGAGAGCGGAAGCATATGCCAAGGCTCAGGACCTGATTTGGGAGGAGAGTCCCCTGGTATGTCTGGCAACTGACTTCAACTCCTGGGCAACTTCCAATAAGATGGTAAATGTAAAGATGTTCCCAGATAACTGCCTTAATATCAGAAATGGTAAGATGACGAAATAAAAGGCTTAAGGGTCTGGCGGAGGGGGATTCTCTGCCAGACCTTTTTAAGAATAAAATACAGGGTGTATACCCAATAATGATATGAGAGGTGAGAGTTTATATGCTGAGATACATATGTAAAAGAATTGTTGGAGTTATACCAACCCTGATTATCGTAGTTACATTTGTATTCTTCTTTGTGCGTCTGATTCCCGGAGATCCGGCCAGACAGGTGGCAGGACCGCAGGCAACCAAAGAGGATGTGGAACTGGTAAGGGAACAGCTTGGTCTTAACAAGCCCCTTCCCCAGCAGTATGTCAGCTACGTGACAGGACTTTTGAAGGGGGATTTGGGCACATCACTGAGAACCAAGCGTCCGGTGCTGACTGAGGTCCAGGGGCGCTACATGAATACGGTGCAGCTTACCCTTTTAAGCCTGACCTGGAGCGTGATTGCAGGCGTCCTTATCGGCGTATGGTCAGGAAGAAACAGGAGCAAGTGGCAGGACTACACAGGAATGACAGTGGCTGTCTCAGGTATATCCATGCCCTCCTTCTGGATTGGGTTCATGCTTATTATGGTCTTTGCGGTCAAGTACAGGCTGCTGCCCACCACGGGGGCCGGCTCCTTTAAGAACCTGATTCTGCCGTCCATCACACTGGGGGTCAGCATTGCGGCTATTATTGCCCGCTTTACCCGCTCCTCCGTCATCGAGGTAATGAAGGAGGATTACGTGCGTACGGCCAGGGCCAAGGGCCTGCGGGAAAAGACCGTTATCTGGAAGCATGTGTTCCGTAACTGTATGATATCCGTGGTGACGGTTGTGGGACTTCAGTTCGGTTTTCTTCTGGGCGGTTCCGTTGTGACGGAAACTGTTTTCGCGTTTCCGGGACTTGGTTCCCTTCTGATTGAATCCGTGAACTACAGGGATTATCCTGCAATCCAGTCGCTGATTCTTATATTTTCCCTGCATTTCGTACTGATTAACCTGGTTGTGGATGTACTGTACGCAGTGCTGAATCCAGAAATTCAATTGAGCTAAAAGGGGGCGACAAAAGATGGCTATGAATAAATTGTTAACTGAAAAGACGGACATCAATACCCCGTTTTCAGAGTTTGTAAGAAAGTTCAAAAAACAGAAGACAGCCATGGTTGCCATGGTATTCCTGGTATTTCTTGTGGTGCTGGCATTTATCAGCTATAAGATTGCCCCTTATGGAATCAATGAATATGATTACTCTGCCATCATGCAGCCGCCTACGGCCGCCCATCTCTTTGGCACCGATGAATTCGGCAGGGATTTGTTTTCCAGGGTAATCTGCGGAACCAGGATATCCCTCAGCGTGGGTCTGTTTGCCGTGACCGTGGGAATGATTGTGGGAACCATTATGGGGCTTCTGGCCGGATATTACGGCGGCATCATTGATTCCATCATCATGCGTATCTGTGACGTGCTGCTGGCCTTCCCGGGCCTTATCCTGGCAATTGCCATTGTGGCCATCCTGGGAAGCGGACTTTATAACGTGGTAATCGCGGTTGCGGTGTTCAACATCCCCAAGTTTGCTCGTCTGGTGAGGGGCAATACACTGGAGACAAAGAACAGCGTGTTTGTCCAGGCCGCCCGCAACATCGGAGCCGGTGACATGCGCATCCTGTTCAAGCATATCCTGCCCAGCGCCATTCCCAATATCATCGTACAGTACACCATGTCCATCGGAACCTCCATCATCACTGCTTCCAGCCTCAGTTTCCTGGGCATGGGCGCCCAGCCTCCCACGCCGGAGTGGGGACTGCTCCTGAGCAATGGACGTAACTACATGCTGACAAGCTGGCATATCACCTTGTTTCCGGGTCTTGCAATCTTCTTTACCGTGCTCTGCTTTAACCTGCTGGGCGACGGCCTGAGAGACGCGCTGGATCCAAAACTGACTGATTAGGAGTGGGACTTATGGAGAATACGAATAATAATATTTTAGAGATTAAGAATCTGCACACCTACTTCTACACGGACAGCGGTGTGATTAAATCAGTGGATGGTGTGGATATTGAACTGAGAGAGGGAAGCACCCTTGGAATCGTGGGAGAGTCAGGCAGCGGCAAGAGCGTGACCGCCCTGTCCGTCATGGGACTTCTGATGGGAACCACGGGAAAGGTGGCTGAAGGGGAAATCCTGTTTGAGGGCCGCGATTTGACAAAGCTGGACGATGAGGAGCGCAGGAAGATGCGCGGGGAAAAGATTTCCATGATTTTCCAGGAACCTATGACCAGCCTGAACCCTGTCATGAAGATTGGGGACCAGATTACGGAATGTATCCTGATGCACAATAACATAAGCAAGCAGGAGGCTTGGGACAAGGCGGTGGAGATGCTGAAGCTGACAGGCGTTCCCAGGGTGGAGCGCATGATGAAGGAATATCCCTTCCAGCTTTCCGGAGGACAGCGCCAGAGAGTCATGATAGCCATGGCGCTGGTGTGCAAACCGAAAATCCTCATAGCGGATGAACCTACCACGGCACTGGACGTTACCATCCAGGCCCAGATTCTGGATTTGATGGAGAACCTGAAGCAGAAAACAGGAACCTCCATCCTGTTCATCACCCATGACCTTGGTGTGGTGGCGGAAGTTTGCGACGACGTGGTGGTCATGTACAGCGGCCGGGTGGTGGAGAAGGGGGATGTGAGGTCCATTTTCGCCAATCCGTCCCATCCGTATACTAGGGGCCTTCTGGCATCCATTCCCAAGCTGGGAGAGTATGCGGAGGAGCTGGAATCCATACCGGGCAATGTCCCGAATCCAAAATACATGCCTCAGGGATGTAAATTCGCTCCCAGATGTTCCTGCGCCTTTGATAAGTGCAGGGAGGAAGAACCCGGCTTCTACGATGTGGGAGGAGGCCATATGAGCCGCTGCTGGCTCTGTGAAAAGAAAGGCGGTGACGCGTGATGGCAGATATCCTGCTGAATGTTGAAGGTATGAAAGTGTATTATCCTGTGAAGGGGGATTTTCGCAGCGGGCGTGAATTCGTCAAGGCGGTGGACGGCGTTTCCTTCGAGGTGCGAAGGGGCGAGGTGTTCGGCATCGTAGGTGAGTCGGGCTGCGGCAAATCCACATTGGGAAGGGGAATCTGCAAGCTGGAGACCCCCACGGCAGGGAAAATCGTCCTGTCCGGGGAGGATATCTCCTCCTATGGCAGAAAGCAGATGCGCTCCGTGCGCAAAAAGGTCCAGATGGTATTCCAGGACCCGTACGCGTCCCTGAATCCCAGGATGTCTGTATTTGACATCATCGCGGAGCCGTTAATCATACACGGTCTGACAAAGAGCAAGAAGGAACTGGAAGACCGTGTAATGGGGCTTCTGAGAAAGGTTGGACTGGATGACTACCACGCCAACCGGTATCCACATGAATTTTCAGGCGGCCAGCGCCAGCGTATCGGAATCGCCAGGGCCCTGGCAGTTGAGCCGGAGCTGATCATAGCGGACGAGCCTGTATCGGCCCTGGACGTGTCCATCCAGGCTCAGGTGTTAAACCTGCTGCACCAGCTTCAGAAGGAGTTTAACCTGACTTATATATTCGTGGCCCATGACCTGAGCGTGGTGGAGCACATCAGCGACCGGGTGGGCGTCATGTATCTGGGGAATTTTGTGGAGGTGGGGGACAAGCGTAAGCTGTACAGCAATCCGCTTCATCCTTACACCCAGGCCTTGCTGTCAGCCGTACCGGTCCCGGACCCAACGGCAAAGAAGGAGCGCATCATCCTGGAAGGAAGCATCCCGTCGGCCTTAAATCCGCCAAGCGGCTGCAAGTTCCACACCAGGTGTCCCAAGTGTATGGACATCTGTAAGGAAAAGGCGCCGGAGCGCTACCAGGTATCGGACGACCATTATGTATACTGCCATCTTTATGATGACAAAATTAAGGAGAACAAGGGATGAAACTCTTTATCAGTGCGGATATAGAAGGGTGCGCAGGGGTGGCCCTGGCATATGAGACACATAAGAATGAAGCTGCGTACAGGGAATTTGCGGAGCAGATGACCAGGGAAGTGGTGGCTGCGTGTGAGGCTGCCCATGAAGCGGGAGCTGACGAGATAGTGGTAAAGGACGGCCACGGGGATGCAACTAACATTGATCCTCTTTGCATGCCGGATTACGTGACCCTGATTCGGGGCAAGAGCGGCCACCCCTATAACATGATGTCCGGCCTGGACGATTCCTTTGACGGGGTCATGTACATAGGATATCATGCCCCGGCAGGAAATCCGGGTTTTGCCATCAGCCACACCTCCACGGGCAATAGCCTGTACATCCGTTTAAACGGCAGCTGCATGAGCGAATTCATGCTGAACAGCTACACGGCTGCTTCCCACAAGGTTCCGGTGCTGTTCCTGTCCGGGGACAGGACCATCTGTGACATGGCCAGGGAAATGGTGCCGGACATCACCACGGCCGTGACAAAGACCGGTCTGGGGGCATCCACTTACTGTAAGGCGCCGGGGCAGGTGGAGGAATCCATCCGCCAGGGAGTGAAGAAGGCACTGGCCGGGAATCTTTCCCGGTGCAGGGCAGCGCTTCCGGAGACATTTACATATGAAGTGACCTACAAAGACTGGAAGAAGGCATACCAGATGTCCTTTTATCCGGGAATGAGGTCAGTGGACACATTCACCAACAGGCTGGAGACATCCAGATGGATGGATGTGGTGACGGCCCATTGTTTTGTGGTGTATTAGAGCGCGTTTGAATAAGGAGATAACAGCAATGGATATAGAGATGTTTGGAAAGATATCGGATGCATTTGGCCCCAGCGGGTTTGAAGAGGAGGTGGTGCGCACCGTGGCTGGTTACTGCGGCAAGTACCAGGTGGAAAATGACGCCATGAACAACCTGTATGTGCGCATGCCGGGCAGCGCCGGGGACAAGCCGGTGGTGCAGCTGGACGCCCACCTGGACGAGTGCGGTTTTATGGTGCAGTGCATCCACGACAACGGCTGCCTGGGAATCCTCATGCTGGGAGGCTTTCACCTGACCAGCCTTCCGGCCCACACGGTCATCATAAAGACAAGGGCCGGCAAGAAAATCAGGGGCATCATCATGTCAAAGCCGGTGCATTTCATGAATGACAAGGAGAGGGCTTCCCTGGAGCTGTGTATTGAAAATCTGTATGTGGACATCGGCGCCACCAGCCGCAGGGAAGTGGAGGAGGACTTTGGCGTATCCATCGGAGACCCCATGGTCCCGGAGGTGTCCTTTTCCTATGACGAGGAACACGGGCTCTGCTTCGGCAAGGCATTTGACAACAGGGCCGGCTGCGCCTGCATCGTGGATACCATGAATAAGATATATGACGGCAGGAATGAGCTGGCAGTGGATGTGGTGGGTGCGTTTGCGGCCCAGGAGGAAGTGGGCATGAGGGGCGCCACCGTCACCACCCAGGTGGTGAAGCCGGACCTGGCCATCCTGTTCGAGGGTTCCCCGTCGGATGACTTCTTCTTTTCCGCTGCCCAGGCCCAGGGAAGGATGAAAAACGGCGTTCAGATCCGCCGTATGGACAAGAGCTATATATCCAATCCGGTGTTCATGGAATACGCCATGGAGCTGGCCGGTAAATTCGGTATCCGGTACCAGGAGGCCGTAAGGCGGGGAGGCAGCACCAATGCGGGCAGAATCAGCCTCATAGGAAAGGCGGTTCCGGTCCTTGTGCTGGGCGTGCCTTCCAGATATGTACATTCCCATTATAATTTCTGCGCAAAGGATGACCTGGAGGCGGCTACGGAGCTGGCGGCCCAGGTCATCAGGGGGCTGGACGCGGAACGCATCCGCCACATCCTGCGCCAGGATATACTGTAGGGAGGCGGAGAAGATGGAGCGTCCGATTATCGGTATCATGGGAAATACATACATGACCCAGCCAGGCTTGTTTGACAGCATGGAAAGGGCCTATCAGAACAGCTGCTATGTGGATGCGGTCATGAAGAACGGGGGAATCCCTGTGATTTTGCCGGCGTCTGCCGTCATGGAGCAGACAGAGGAAATCATGGGAATCTGTGACGGAATCCTGTTCCCGGGCGGGGAGGACATGACGCCTTCCTACTATGGGGAGGACCCTCATCCGGCCATCCAGGTATTTAAGCCTGATATTGACGAAGCCCTGATGAGGGCAGGCCGTTATGCCCTGGAGCACGGAAAGCCCATGCTGGGTATCTGCAAGGGAAACCAGCTGCTCAACGTGCTCATGGGAGGTTCCCTGTATCAGGACCTCTCCCTTAAGGGGCCTGACTGCATCAGGCACCTGCAGCTTGGCAGGCGGGATTACCTTACCCACCAGATACGGGTGGAAGAGGGGACCAGACTGTCAAGACTTCTGGGCAGCGGCGTCTGTATGACCAATTCCATGCACCATCAGTCGGTGAAGGAGCTGGGAAAGGGGCTTAGGGCCTCGGCGTATGCAAATGACGGGGTCATTGAGGCCATCGAGGACCAGGATGGTCTGATTGTAGGCGTACAGTGGCATCCCGAAAGCCTTCTTGAGTCAGCCCCTGCCATGAACCATCTGTTCTCTGACCTGTGCGGCAGGGCCATGGAGAGAAAAGCAGGGAGTTTATAATTTCTATAGAAAACCATCACAGAATACTCACATTCTGCCGCTATGCCAGGATACTGGAGGAGATTGAAGGGGAATTCGAGACACATAATGAGAGGAGAGGGTCAGATGGAGGTTAAGCAGGCAGGAGGGGGACGCTTCTGTTCCGGTGGGTGTATGAAGTACGTGCAATTGCAGATACTACCTGATGTATATATGAAAAAAATATAGAAATTCAGTTATATATGGAAGGATGGAGCGGAATGCTGAAAGTATGGATATGCGGGGCTGGGGGACGGGTTGGCAGGAAGATGACAGATATTCTGGCGTCCAGGCCAGTGGAGCTGCTTTTGACGGATGTGGATTCGGTGGACATCACGGATTCAGAGGCTGTGATGGAATATGCCCATATCAACAGGCCCCATTATATCGTAAACTGCGCCGGACTGACCGATGTGGCTGTCTGTGAGGCGCGTCCGGAGGAGGCATACCGGGTAAATGCCCTGGGGGCCAGGAATCTGAGCGTTGCCGCCAGAAAGGGTAAGTCCAGGCTGGTCCAGATGTCCACAGACGATGTGTTTGACGGGGAAAGCCAGGTTCCTTATACGGAATTTGACCCGGCCTCACCGCGGACCGTGTACGGCAAGTCCAAGATGGCAGGGGAAAATTTTGTAAGGGAGTTCTGCAGCCGCCATATCATTGTGCGGAGTTCCTGGATATTCGGGGAGGGAAGCCCATACCTGGGACGTATTCTGGAGATGGCAAGACAGGGTAAGAACATCAGGGCTGCCTCGGACCAGATGGCATCTCCCACAGGGGCTGACGGACTGGCTGCCAAGGTCATAGAGCTGATGGAGTACGGTGAGGACGGATTGTACCATGTGACAGGCCAGGGCTGCTGCAGCCGGTATGAGCTGGCAAAGGAGGCTGTCCGGCTGGCTGGCTATCAGGTCCCGGTGGAACCTGTAAATGCCTCTGAGGATACCTTAAGCTCCATGAGACCTTCCTACAGCGTGCTGGACAATATGATGCTGCGCATATCCGATATGCGTCTCCTGCCCCATTGGAAGGAGATGCTGGAAGCGTATATGGAGGGCTGGCGGGCCGGGAGTCAGAGACGGGCTGAGGGAAAGGACGGTATCGGCTATGGAAAATAGGAAAAGGCCGGGGCTTACCACCGCTATCTTCATTGGGCTTGCGCTGGGGGCAGCTGCGGGCATCCTTCTTCATTACGTCGTTCCCGAGGGAAACGTCCGGGACGTACTGCTCATAGACGGTATGTTTTATCTGATAGGAAATGGATTCCTGCGGCTTATGCAGATGCTGGTAGTGCCATTGGTATTCTGCTCCCTGGTGTGCGGCAGCATGTCCATGGGGGATACGAAGAAGCTGGGAAAAATAGGAGTAAAGACACTGGGATTTTATCTGGCAACCACTGCACTGGCCATCACCGCGGCCATACTGACTGCCCATATCATTAACCCGGGAGCCGGGCTGGACCTTTCTGCCCTGGAAACAGCCCAGGTCGCAATCGGTGAGAAGGAGGGGCTGGCGGACACGCTTTTGGCTATCATTCCGGTCAATCCGGTGAGGGCGCTGGCAGACGGGGACATGCTGTCCATCATCCTCTTTGCGCTGATTGTGGGAACCATTCTGGCCGGCCTGGGGGAAGCTGCTGAGACAGTGGGGAATTTATTCAGCCAGTTTAATGATGTGATGATGCAGATGACAGTCATGGTCATGAAGCTGGCTCCCTACGGCGTGTTCTGCCTGACAGCCAGGACATTTTCCGGCATTGGTTTTGACGCGTTCCTGCCCCTGCTTAAATATATGGCAGGAGTCATGATTGCACTGGCCATACAGGGGCTGGTGGTTTACATGGCAATCCTTAAGGGTTTTACAGGGCTGAGCCCTGTCAGGTTTCTCAAGAAATTCCTGCCTGTGATGGGCTTTGCATTTTCCACCGCAACCTCCAATGCAACCATTCCCATGTCCATCGATACCCTGCACAGGAAGATGGGGGTGTCGCGGCGTATTTCTTCCTTTACCATACCCCTGGGGGCCACGATCAACATGGATGGCACAGCCATTATGCAGGGGGTGGCTGTGGTGTTCGCGTCCCAGGCCTTTGGAATCCACCTGTCCGTAGCGGATTATCTGACCGTGATACTGACTGCCACCCTGGCTTCCGTGGGAACGGCCGGCGTGCCGGGGGTGGGATTAATTACCCTTTCCATGGTATTTGCCTCAGTGGGCCTGCCTGTGGAGGCCATAGCCCTGATTATGGGAATTGACCGCATATTGGATATGAGCAGGACGGCTGTCAACATTACCGGGGATGCAGTGTGTACCACTGTGGTGGCATTCCAGGACGGTGGCGTGGATAAGGCCGTATTTGACGATATGGAAGCGGGGAGGGATGGATGACAAGTAGCGGATAACAAGTAGCGGATAACAAGTAGCGGATAATATGTGACGGATAACACTGAGAAACTTCTTGACGTACTTTCCTCTGGATTTTATACTTGTACTATATTGTGTTATTGGTGCGAGCGTGCAGGAGGGGAATATGAATATATTCGGATTTGAGATTAAGAGCAAGGAGGAGCGGGAGCAGGAGGAGAGGGAATATCTGCACCGCATTTTTCCGGGAGGCACAGCCCAGAAGGCGGCTGTGGAGCAGAAGCTTAGGGAAAAGCTCCCAAAGGAAGATAAAAAGGCAGTTATGCTTTACTATATTCTGGTGAAGGATGCCATGACGGCTTGTAATGGTATGAGCTTTGAGGAGGCCGTGGGGAAGGTGTCTAAAAAACAGCGGATTCTTAAGCTGACGCCGGTGATGCTGGAGAAGGTGAGAGAGGTGATGGAGGACAATCAGTAATGGTTGTCTTTTTCGTATTCGCTGAAAATAAAAACCCCGCAAGGCTTACACCTGCGAGGCTTTCCTCATGCGCCAGAGAAGATTCGAACTCCCGACACTACGGTCCGTAGCCGTATGCTCTATCCAGCTGAGCTACTGACGCATGCTGCTGTTTGATTTGTATCTCTAACAGCGCAAGAGCTATTATAGCTTGTCTGGATAGAAATGTCAATGGTTTTTTGTAAAATAATTTAAAATTCCGTCCTTAGGAAGGGGAGAGGAAGGCTATTGGTATTAAAATAATGGGAATGGCTGACCACACAGCGCTGGCCGCATAGCTGCCACAAATATGCAACCTTCTTGAAAGATGTCGTATTTTGTGGTATTATGTTACGGGCAGAGGTAAGAAAGAGCGGGGGAAGTTTGATTCTTATCTCTTATTTTGTATTAAGCGGGGATAAAAGTTTGGAATAAAGAGGTAGTGGTTAGCCACGTTGTATTTTATCAGTAGGAAAATAAATTTAAAAGGCGAAATGCAGAGAACGGGTTTCATAGCCCCATCGGTGCCTTTCGCAGAAAGGCAGAAAATAAATATGAAGCAGAAATTATCGAAGCAGAATCTTCTGCTTGTAGGATTTACATTATTTTCCATGTTTTTTGGCGCGGGGAACTTGATTTTCCCGCCTTTTCTTGGTGCTCAGGCAGGGGTGATGACCTGGAAGGCCATGTCAGGGTTTCTTCTCAGTGCGGTGGGACTTCCTGTCCTGGGAGTGGCTGCGGTTGCCCTTTCAGGCGGCATTGACAAGCTGGCGGGCAGGGTGCACCCTGCCTTTGCATTCCTGTTTACCCTTCTTATTTATCTCTCCATAGGACCGTGCCTGGCTATTCCCAGGACCTCCAGCACTTCCTTTGAGATGACAGTGTTTCCGGTTCTTGAGCAGCTGGGCGTTTCCCTGGACAGCACGGTAAGGGGGACCGGCTTTACGGTCCGGACCATGGCGCAGTTCGGGTATTCCGTGGTGTTCTTTACGGCTGCCATGGCAGTGGCCTTCAGGCCGGATAAGCTGACGGACAGGCTGGGGAAGATACTGTGTCCCGCATTGCTGCTCCTTATCAGCGTTATTTTTATCGGATGCCTGGTGTGGCCCATGGGGCATTACGGCGCCCCCGGAGCTGTCTATAAGTCTGGCCCCGCTGTGGCGGGTTTCCTGGAAGGATACCAGACTATGGACACCATTGCGGCCCTGAATTTTGGAATTATCATTGCCATCAATATAAGGGCCAAGGGGGTGGACCAGGAGGGCGCGATTGTCAGGGAAACCATCAAGGCGGGAATCATAGCAGGTACTCTGCTGGCTCTTATTTATGCGGCCCTGGCCCACATCGGTGCGCCAGCGGGAGCTGCGGCCGGCAGCATGGATAATGGGGCAAGGATACTTACCTACGTTGCGGGAAACCTCTTTGGAAATGCCGGTATGATGATACTGGGACTTATTTTCCTCATTGCCTGTTTTAATACATGCGTGGGGCTTCTCAGCTGCTGCAGCCAGTATTTCAATTCTATCATACCTGTAATCGGCTACAGAGTCTGGGTGTTTTTATTTGCACTTATTAGCCTGATTATATCCAGTGCGGGTCTTAATAAGATACTGGCCGTGTCAGTGCCGGTTCTGAACGCCATTTACCCAATCGCCATTGTGCTGATTGTGCTGGCGTTTTTAGGGCCGCTTACAGGAAGGTGGCCGGCCATGTATCCCGCGGCCATTCTGTTTACAGGCGCGGTCAGTGTGGTATATGCCCTGGAACAGAGCAAATTCGTGATTCCCTTCCTCACTCAGGCAACTACGTTCCTGCCCGGATACGGGGCGGGATTGGGGTGGATTGTGCCGGCATTTGCGGGGATGGCGGCCGGTATCATTTACTCCTCGGTCATGGGGGATCAGGAAGAATAGACAAGGACAGGATGAGACAAGGACAGGATGAGACAATGACAGAAGCAAGATGGATGTTATACGCCAAGAAGGCAGACTTTAATAAAATTGCAGAAAAATACCATATCAGCCCGGTTACAGCCAGAATCATACGCAACCGCGGTCTGGAGGATATGGAAGATATAGGACGGTATCTCCACGGCTCCGTGGAGCAGCTTCACGATCCGCACCTGCTGCCGGATATGGACCGGGCAGTGGAGATACTCGGACAGAAGGCGGCTAAAGGCAGGCGTATACGGATTGTGGGAGACTACGATATAGACGGTGTATGCTCCACATACCTTCTCTACCGCGCATTAAAGAGGATTGGGGCTGAGGTGGATTATGAGATTCCGGACCGCATTAAGGACGGATATGGCATCAATGAATTGATTATAGAGGCAGCGGCGGAGGACGGAATTGACACCATCCTTACCTGTGATAACGGCATTGCCGCCATCAGCCAGATAGCCAGGGCCAAGGAGCTGGGGATGACCGTGATCGTGACGGATCATCACGACATACTGACTGAGGCAGGGGAGACGCCGGAGGGCAGGGAGATACTGCCGCCTGCGGATGCCGTGGTCAATCCCAAGCGCAGGGACAGCCTTTATCCGTTTCCCGATATATGCGGCGGCATGGTGGCCTATAAGCTGGTGCAGGTGCTTTATGAGGTCCATAAAATTCCCAGGGAGGAATGGCTCAGTCTGCTGGAAATCGCAGCCATTGCAACGGTGGGGGATGTGATGAAGCTTCAGGGAGAGAACCGCATCATTGTAAAGGAGGGGCTCTCCAGGCTGGAACATACGTCCAATCTGGGACTTCAGAAACTGATTGAGAAAAATAATCTCCAGGCAGGGACCGTCACGGCCTATCACATTGGCTTTGTCATAGGACCGTGCCTGAATGCCAGCGGACGGCTTCAGACGGCCAAGATAGCCCTTGGGCTCCTTCTGTGTGAGGATGAGGCTGCGGCGGACCGGATGGCAGAGGAATTAAAGGCCCTTAATGACCAGCGCAAGGACATGACCCAGGAGGGGATTGAACAGGCGGCAGCCATGGTGGATGAGCTGTACCGGGAGGATAAGGTGCTGGTGGTATTCCTGCCGGACTGCCACGAATCCCTGGCCGGCATTGTGGCGGGACGTCTCAGGGAGCGGTACAATAAGCCCTCCTATGTGCTTACGCGGGCTGAGGGCTGCGTCAAGGGGTCGGGACGTTCCATAGAGGCATATCATATGTTCCAGTCTCTGGTGGAGGTACAGGACCTGCTGTTTAAGTTTGGGGGCCATCCCATGGCGGCCGGGTTTTCACTGGAGGAAAAGGATGTGGACGAATTCCGGCGCCGTCTCAACGAAAACGCGCGGGAGCGGCTGACGGAAGAGGATTTCATACCCAAGGTGTGGATTGATGTGGCTATGCCTTTTGAATACATAACTGAACCGTTCATAGAGGAATTGGAGCTGTTGGAACCGTATGGACAGGGAAATGAGAAACCCCAGTTTGCCCAGAAGGGACTGTTTATACGCAGTGCCAGGGTCATGGGGCGTAACAGGAATGTGGTGCGGGTAAGCCTTGTAAATGAGCGGGGAACAGCCATGGACGGCGTGATTTTTACGGAGGGAGATTTGTTCATGGAGGAAATGGGTGACCGCCGTGTCATGGATATTATCTACTATCCGGGAGTAAATGAGTATAACGGAAACAGGAATCTGCAGATTGTGGTGAAGAATTGGAAGTTCCATTAGAAAGTTTTTAGGAAGTTTCATTCATCAGGAATAAAAAAGGGGTGCTGCCGCAGCGGACAGCACCCTTTTTTACGCGAAAGAAGATTAGTTCTGAGCAGCCTCAGTTGTTTCCTCTGCAACCTCAGCATTAGCCTCGCTGGCAGCCTCTTCCTTGGAAGCCTCAGTCTCATCAGCCTCGCTGGACTCTTCTGCGTCAGCAGCCTCAGTGGACTCCTCAGCGTCATCAGCCTCGGCAGACTCCTTAGTGTCAGCAGCCTCAGCAGTGGTCTTCTCAACAGCCACAGTAGCCTCTGCTGTGGTCTCTACAGCAGTAGTGGTCTCAGCCTTGTTGTCGCTGCCGCCGCAAGCGGTCAGGCTTCCTGCGATCATAGCTGCTGCCATAATAGCGGTCATGGATTTTGCGATTGTCTTCTTCATAATAGTATCCTCCTCTGAAAGCCTCCCGGTGAGACTTTCTAAATGAATTTTTATGGAACGAGTTTGATAATAGCCTATAATTGTGACCGAATTGTGACTAAAGTTTAAAGAAAGTACTACAATTATTATGGAATTCTTAAGAAAAACAGTGGCAAAAAATTAACAGACAAAGAGGAAGCGGCTTTGTCGTATGTCTTGCAATTTGCTGTCATATAGGTTATAATCAGCAGAAAAAGGCTGTCATTGCGAAAGGAAGAGGTAAGATAATGGTTAATGAAGTAATGGATTTTATTACCGGATATGACAAGGAAGTGGGCGAGGCCATTCAGGCTGAATGCGCGCGCCAGAGACGCAACCTGGAACTAATCGCATCAGAGAATATCGTGTCAGAGCCTGTCATGATGGCTATGGGGACGGTTCTCACCAATAAGTACGCGGAAGGATATTCGGGAAAACGTTATTACGGCGGATGCCAGTGCGTGGACGTGGTGGAAACCCTTGCCATTGAGCGGGCTAAGAAGCTGTTCGGCTGTGATTACGCCAACGTACAGCCTCATTCAGGCGCTCAGGCCAATATGGCGGTGTTCATTGCCATGCTGAAAGCGGGGGACACGGTCATGGGCATGAACCTGGACCACGGCGGCCATCTCACCCACGGAAGTCCTGTGAATTTTTCCGGCCTTTACTTTAATATCGTACCTTATGGAGTCAATGACCAGGGTTTCATCGACTACGATGAGCTGGAGCGGATTGCAAAGGAAGCCAGGCCAAAGCTTATCATAGCAGGCGCCAGCGCCTATGCCCGGACCATTGATTTCAGGCGGTTTCGTGAAATCGCTGACGAAGTTGGCGCTTATCTCATGGTTGATATGGCCCATATCGCCGGCCTGGTGGCTGCGGGCGAACATCCCAGCCCCATTCCTTATGCGGACGTGGTGACCACCACCACCCACAAGACATTGAGGGGTCCAAGGGGCGGCATGATTCTGGCAAACAAGGAGGCGGCTGAGAAATTTAATTTCAACAAGGCCATTTTCCCGGGAACCCAGGGAGGTCCGCTGGAGCATGTGATTGCGGGAAAGGCAGTGTGCTTTGGAGAGGCATTAAAGCCTGAATTCAAGTCATACCAGCGCCAGGTGACAGCCAATGCAAAGGCTCTTGCCGGGGCTCTTAAAAAACAGGGATTCAAGCTCCTTACGGACGGCACGGACAACCATCTGATGCTGGTTGACCTGCGCGGCATGGAGGTGTCGGGCAAGGAACTTCAGAACCGCTGCGATGAGGTGTATATCACCCTGAACAAGAATACGGTTCCCAACGACCCCAGAAGCCCCTTTGTCACTTCAGGCGTGCGCATCGGGACACCGGCCATTACCACCAGGGGCCTTAAGGAAGAGGACATGCCGAAGATTGCCGAGTGCATTTGGCTGGCTGCCACGGATTTTGAGAATAAAGCGGATTATATCAGGGGCGAAGTGACAAAGCTCTGTGACAAATACCCCATTTATCAGTAGATCCGGGGAAATGTGATAAACAGAAACATGAGGGAACAGGAATGAATATGGGGAGCTGCGGCGCTGGGGGTGTCCCCGGCGCCGCAGCCCCCTTTTGGCATATAGGCGGCTGCAAAGCAGGCAGGATGGTTAAGGCAGGTGGAATGGATGGAACAGACAGGTCAGGCGCTGAGGCTTTCACAGCAGGGAGCCCAGGCCATTGTGGAGGAAGTGGGGGCCATTGTGGGCCAGCATATTAATATGATGGATCCGGAAGGCTGTGTCATAGCCAGTACGGACCCGGAACGAATCGGCACACTGCATGAGGGTGCCAGGAAAATCATCAGGGAGCATCTGGATGAGCTGTATGTGAGGGACGAGGAGGCTACGTTCACCTCCCGTCCGGGGCTGAACCTGCCAGTATATCAGGCCGGAAGCATTGCCGGCGTCATCGGCATCACGGGCCGGTATGAGGAAGTGGCCGGATATGGCCGGATTGTGAAAAAGATGGTGGAAATCCTGATTCGGGAAAATGTTTGGCAGGATGAACGCCGTATGGGGCAGCGGGTGCTGAACCGTTTTCTGGAGGACTGGGTCCTTGGAAGCGGACTCCTTCAGCCCAGGGTACTGGAGGAGAGAGGCTTTGCGCTGGGAATCGACATTTCTGTTCCCAGAAGGGTCATGGTGGCAGGCGTCAGAAACTTCCAGGAATACGCATCCACCGCGTCGGGCCAGAAGCTGCTGGAGCAGGCAGAGGGGGAAGCTGTTTCCCTGGCAGGGGCGGGATGTCTGGTGTTCCGCAATGCCGGCCGGCAGATTTTCCTGGTTCAGGGTGCTTCCGACCGTCATATGGAACAGCTGGCCGGGCGCATACGCTCCTGTGTGCAGAAGAAATTCGGCATAGGGCTGGTTATGGGAATCGACGGCAGGGCCAGGGACATCCATGTGGCATATGGCCAGGCCAACAAGGCATGGCGCTCAGCCGGTATGTCCAAACGGGACGTCATGACGTATGACAGCGTTACCCTGGAGCTGTTTACGGAGGATGTGGCTGAAAGCGTGAAGGCAGAGTACCTGCGCAAGGTATTTAAGAACTGCGGTTATGAGGAGCTGTGTCAGTGGATGGGGCTTCTCGAGGCGTATTTCGGAGCCGAGGGTTCCTTAAAGGCTGCTTCGGATGCCATGCACATCCATAAGAATACATTGACCTATAAGCTCAGGAAGCTGGAGGAACTGACAGGATATGATGTGCGTGTACTGAGCCAGTCGGCGGTGTTTTACATGGCGATGGTGTTTTTCAGGGATGTGAAGGAAATGATGCAGGATTAGGCGGCGGAACGGGAAACAGAATGGGGGATGGCCGGAAGATTTGTTGTGCTGAGGAATAATTAATGTGCCGAATATGTGTTTTCTGGAACATTGACGCGACAGCCTGGAAACAGTACAATAGATTTAAGAAAATCAATCACAATTGGGAGGCGGAACCATGAAGTTTTTATTTGCATCAGATTCATTTAAGGGGACCTTGTCGTCAGAGCGCATTACACAGCTTCTGGAGGAGGCGGCAGGGCGTACATTTCCGGGCTGTGAGACAGCTGGCGTGCCTGTGGCTGACGGCGGTGAGGGAACCATTGACGCCGTGATTTCAGCGCTAAACGGTACATGCCGCAGGCTGACGGTCCATGGCCCTCTGATGGAGGACCAGCAGTCCTTTTACGGGGAATTTGAAGGGGACTCCGCCATCATAGAGATGGCAGCTGCTTCCGGGCTTCCTTTGGTGCCTGCGGACAAGCGCAATCCCCTGAACACCACCACCTATGGCACCGGTGAATTGATTAAGGATGCCCTGGACCGGGGGTACCGGAAGATTTCCATAGCTATTGGCGGCAGCGCTACCAATGACGGCGGTATGGGGGCCATGCGTGCTCTGGGTGTAAGATTCCTGGATGACCAGGGAAATGAGCTGGAGGGCAGAGGCAGGGATTTGACCAGAGTGGCTGATATTGACGTGAGCCGGATTCACCCGGCTGTGGCCCAGGCCAGGTTCACTGTAATGTGCGATGTGACCAATCCCCTTACGGGACCGGACGGAGCCACCTATACATTTGGAAAGCAAAAGGGCGGTACACCGGAAATTCTGGATGTGTTGGAGGGCGGAATGGTGCGGTATGCGGCCCTGCTGAAGGAAAAGCTGGGCGTGGATGTGGATAAGATTCCCGGAGCAGGCGCTGCCGGTGGATTAGGGGCGGCATTCTGCGTGTTCCTGAAGGCCAATCTTAAGTCCGGTATTGACACGGTACTGGATTTGGTTCATTTTGACAGCCTCTTAGAGGGTGTGGACCTGGTGATTACCGGAGAGGGCAGAATGGACTGGCAGTCTGCCTTTGGAAAGGTGCCAAGCGGAATCGGAAAGCGCTGCAGGGAGAGAGGCATCCCGGTGGCAGCCATCGTGGGAGGCATGGGTGACAAGGCTGAGACGATTTTTGATTACGGCATTGACAGTATTATGACCACGATAAATGGCGCCATGGATATCGAGGAGGCTCTGGAGCGGGCCGAAGAGCTGTATATCAGTGCCGCGGACCGTACATTCAGGATGCTGAAGGCCGGAATGAGCCTGGGGCGTAAATAGGCTGAAGCAGGTGTGGCATAAGGCTGCTGCCTGAGATGGATTCATTATCATATGGATTCATTTCAGACAGCGTTTTTTATTACGCCAATGTTATTTATGTCCATGCTATTGACTTGACCGGCGGTAAGTGCTATTTTACATATATAAATCTTAAGGACGTTCTGTCCGAGATAATCTTAAGGGAGTTTATCCCCTGTATCCCTGTGTTATATGGTTGAATGTTTTTAAAATGTCAGGCGGTGGTGGATATGTGATTCGTATCTTGCAACGGAAGTAAAGCTTTTGTATAATAAAAGGAGAATAGGATGAAGAAAATGAATGACCCTGGCAGGCCTGTCATGAAACCTCTGGCAGAGCTTACCCTGCTGGACCGTTTTTTATTTGCATGTGTCATGGAGGATCGCGGGACCATGGAACTGGTCCTTTCCATCATACTTGGTGAGGAGATTAATCTGGCGGAGCATCCCCAGGCAGAGAGGGAAATGCGGACAGTGCCCTGGCTGCGTTCCATCCGGATGGAGTGTCAGGAGGAAAACGGCCTTTTTCTGGAAGACGGGGCGGTCAGGATATTTCTCAATACCCATGGAACTGTGCCGGAGGGAATAAGCGGAGAGCTGATAGAGCTGCTTCATTACATAGAGCGCACCTCTGAAACAGAGGCGGCCAAAAGCAGCAGTCCGCGGATTAAGGAACTGCACAGGCGGGTCAGCCAGGTCAAAGTCAGTGAAGAGATTGGAGTGAGATATATGCAGGAATGGGAAGAACGGATGTATCAGCTTCAGGATGCTAAGGCGGAGGGAAGGGAAGAAGGAAGGGAGGCCGGACTTGAGGAAGGTATAAGGGCCTTCGTCTTGGATAATCTGGAGGAAGGGAAAACAGAAGGACAGATATTGGATAAACTGGTGCGGATGTTCTCTTTGAGCCGGGACTCAGCCGGGGAGTATCTGAAGCGCTATAAGGGGACTGCCTGAGCCGTATATCCGGGCAGCGTTCCTTTTGCATCCCGTCTTACGATGAAATGTGTTATGACAGAAAGCGCAGTTCCGGTGACAGTAGTCACTTGAAACTGCGCTTCTGAAACTGCATTCTGAAACTATACTTTCTGTATACCCAGGTGTCCCCTAAGGCTGTCTGTAAATCACGCCGCCCTTCATCACCAGTCCTACCTGTGAAAGGCGGGATACATCCTCCAGGGGGTTTCCCTCCACGGCAATGATATCTGCTTCCAGGCCGTTTTCCAGCTTTCCGATTCTGTTTTCCAGGCGGCAGACTTTGGCCGCGTGGGAGGTGACGCCCTGGATGGCGGTTACAGGGTCGGCTCCAAGTTCCACGGCATATCCTACCTCCCGGTACAGAAGGCCGTGATAAGCGTCTGTTCCCAGGACAAAGGGGAGACGGGCCTTGATGATGCGGGTCACATTTTCGCGGACCCGGCTGCGGTTCTGCCTTACCTTCAGGGCATTGGCGGGTGAGAGGAATTCCTCCCGGCTGGGGTCTAAGAAAATACCGGAGGTCAGGTCCACCACACAGCGGGATGCAGCCAGCCGCTCCACGTCCTGTTCCGTAGCCATATACATGTGCTCAATCACATCCACCCCTCCGTCAATGCAGTCTTTCAGGCCCTGGCCGCCGATACAGTGGGCGGCAGTGGGGATGCCCAGGCGTGCGCCTTCGCTGACTGCAACGGAGATTTCCTCCAGGCTGAGAAAGCTCGGCACAAAGGTGCTGAAGGGATCCGGAACACCGGGGGTTATGAAAAGCTTCAGCAGGTCTGCGCCTTTTTTCAGGTTCTCGCGGCAGGTATGCCGGATTTCCTCGGCTCCGCAGTGGGGCATTCCGATGTGGCCCGCTCCGTGGCTTCCCTTCATGCCGATGCCCGCTGCCAGGAGACGGGGACCATCAACCTTTCCGCCCTCAATCAGCTTCTTCAGGGTCACGTCTATGTAGTACTTATCCCCCATGCACCGGGCTGTGGTTACACCGCTCATCAGGTCTTCCTTAAGTCCCTTTAATGCCAGCAGGGTCAGCTGGCATTCGTTGCTCCAGGCCAGCAGTTCCAGGTGTTCCGGAAGGGTGGCATCGATGCACAGGTGGTTGTGGCACTCTATCATGCCCGGCATCAGGGTCATGTGCGGAAGGCTGATTTCTTCTGCATCTTCTATGGACAAGGCCTCCCTGGCCTCCTGGGGCAGGATTTCCCCGATTATTCCGTCCTCAATGATAAGGGAGCCGTTCTCCATGGGAGTAAGCTGTTCCCCGCATAAAATCATTCCTGCATTTAATATGGTTCGGTTCATGTCTGTCTGTTTCCTCCGTCTGTCAATATCATCTGTTTCATCACCTATCTAATGGTCCGCCTAATCATTGTACAACTAATAGGCTTATATCTAATCACTATCCGATTTAGTCAAAATCAGCAGTTGCCGCGGGCTGGGCTTTGCAGCCCTCCGGCTCAGAGGCGGGTATGTCTGTGACTATGCCGTGGGCCTTATTCCACTTACGGGACACCTTGGCCAGCCAGGATACCAGCAGCGGGCAAAGCAAGGCTGTGATTACCACGGAGGCAGCTGTCTGGGCAGTGGCAGTTTCCACCTGGGGCTGGAAGGATGGATCGGCCATGGCTACGGCTGTGGGCGTGGTAGTGGCCACCCCGGCCGTGGTGCCGATGGCAGCGCCCATGGGGTCCGCCTTCCTGCGGAGGGCGCTGTAGAGGAAGAAGGTGAGAAGGCCGGTGGCCAGCACAGTAAGGAGACCCAGCACAATTCCGGAAATACCCGCTCTGAGAATATTGTTGAAGTTCATGCCCGCACCCAGGGCAAAGCCGTTAAATGGGGGAAGAAGAATCATGCCGGTGGCCAGAATTTTTCTCCACTCGTGGTCCAGATTGCCGATGATGAACCCGATAACCATGGGGATGATGCTGGCAATGATGTCTGTAATGGGGAAGTTGCCCATGCCGGAAGCGCCCAATGCAATCATGGTAAAAAAGGGACCGTCATTGAGTGCAAGGATGGAGGTGGCTCCCACATCTGTTTCATCGCCAAATTCGCCTGCCAGGGTGGCGTAGATAACGCCGTTGGAATTTGTTACGGCTCCGATGACAGCCAGGGGCGCCAGTCCCAGGAATCCTGCTTCGCTAAACAGTGCATTGAGCAGAAGTCCCAGGCCAAAACCGATAAAGAACTTAAGGGCGGTGAGGACAACGCCTTTCCATACAGTGCTGCCGGCCATCTTTACATCAATAGTGGCGCCGCTGCAGAACAGAAACAGGCCAATCAGGGTGGGAACCCCGTTCTTGAACAGGCCTGAAGTAAAACCGCCGATGGTGAGGGCGTTGGGGAAAAAGGTATTCATTGCACATCCAAGGAGGAGGGGAATCACCATCACTCCTGCCGGAAAACGTTTCATTGTCGCTAATATCCTCATAAATCTCTTCTCCTTTACGTGGGCTGCCATGCTCACTGGCCATATGAGCTGCGTCAGCTTCTGGTTGTTTTTACATGCCATTGCAATGCTGCTGACTGATTAAAAAAGCAATTGTTGTGCCAAAAAAGCATTTGCGGAGGAAACAGAATAGAATTTTATTTAAAACAACTAAAAAAGTATGAGAGAATATGTACTATTTGCATAAGAAAAAAGGGGAAACAGATAAAAAGTTGGAATATATAAAATTGCATATAGATTGCGATTTAACAATTAAATGCAATTTTATGATTGCAAAAATACAATATACAGGATAATATGGACAATGGGAGGTATATGAACGTGATTAAAATTGTATTTTTTGCACCATATCCGGATATTCTGCCTGTCATTGAGCAGGTATTCCGGGAACGGCCTGAATCGGAAGCCATCCAGTATGAGGTAATACAGGATTTCTACAATAACAGGCTGGAACAGGTGGAGGCGGACGTGGTCATAGCCAGGGGATTTACGGCCCATACCCTGAAGCGCAAGAACATTCCATGCGCAGAGCTTAAATCCACGGGATACGATGTAATGAAGGCAGTTAATGAATGTATGCAGAAGGGGAATATTGAAAGGATTGCCGTGGTGGGAGCCTTCAATATGGTGTATGGGGCTGAGCAGATGTGCCACCTGTTTCCCAATCTGGAGCTGGGCTGTTATGCGGAGGACGACGAAACCAAGCTGGAGATGGCGGTGCACCAGGCCCTGAAGGACGGGAACCAGGCTATCGTGGGGGGATATTCCACGGTCCAGATTGCAGAGCGTCTGGGGATGCCGGCCGCCATGATTCATTCAGGAATCGAGGCAGTAAACCATGCCATTTCAGAGGCCATAGCAGTGGCCCATCTCACCCGCTATGAGAGACAGAAAAGGGATGAGATAGCAAATATCATGAATTACTCCTTCCAGGGAATCATTTCCGTCAACCGGAAGGGAATCATAACCCTTGCCAATACATGCTGCCATGCCTATATGAAGGACAGGAAGATTTCGCTGGCAGGAGAGCATATAAAGGATTTCTTTCCGGATATTGATTTTGACTGTGTTATCCGGGATAAACAGAAAATCCTGTCAGAGGTATGCAGGTTCGGAGGAAAACAGGTGCTGGTCAATTGTGTGCCTGTGGCCGGTGACTCGGAGGAGTTCGGCTGTGTGCTCACCTTCCAGGGAACGGAACAGATACAGGCAGAGGAGGGGAAGCTGCGCAAGCGGATGCATTCGGACGGCTTTACGGCCAAGTATGACTTTTCCCACATACTTTACAGGGACAGCTGCATGGAGGCGGTTATCAGCCAGGCCGTGAAATTCAGCTACTCAGATTCCAACATACTGATTCATGGGGAAACGGGTACGGGAAAGGAACTGTTTGCCCAGAGCATTCACAACTCCAGCCGCAGAAGAAAGGGGCCTTTTGTGGCAATTAACTGCGCGGCATTGCCGGAGAATCTGTTGGAGAGCGAACTCTTTGGCTATGTGGAAGGGGCCTTTACCGGAGCGTCCAAGGGCGGAAAAATGGGGTTTTTTGAGATTGCCCATAAGGGAACCATTTTTCTGGATGAGATAGGCGACATATCACCAAAGCTTCAGAGCCGTCTTCTGAGAGTCATACAGGAAAGGGAAATCATCCGTCTGGGCAATGATACGGTGATTCCCATTGATGTGCGCGTTATCTGCGCTACCAACAGGGATTTAAAGAAAGAGGTGGCACAGGGGAATTTCAGGGAGGATTTGCTGTATCGTCTGGATGTGCTTGAACTCAATCTTCCGCCCCTCAGAAGACGGAAAACAGACATCCTTTATCTGGCGGACCGGATGGTGCGTTTTGAACACGAGAGAACAGGAAGCAGGCTGGAGACAATATCCCAGGAGGGCAGGGAACTTCTGATGCGTTATGGCTGGCCGGGTAATGTGAGGGAAATGCGCAATTTCTGTGAGCGTATCTGCATTCTCTGCGAGAAAACAAGGGCAGGGGCAGAGGACGTACTCCAGGCTCTTCCGGGAGAGTGGGAAAATGGGGAACCGGCAGACAGCCGGCATGCAGATGGCAGTTCCAACGGTATGGGTTTTCCGGCATCCGGGAATCATGTACCGGCATCGGCCGCGGGCCGCCGCGTCCCCCGTCTGGAGGATGCGCAGAGGCAGGCAGTGGAGGATGCCCTTGAGATGTGCGGTTATCACAGAGGCAGGACAGCCGCGTATCTGGGGATTAATAAGAGCACTCTATGGAGGAAAATGAAAAAATATGGCATTGAAGGTTAGGCGGATGACATTGAAGGCCAGGCTGATGGGATGATTTGAAACAGAGAAACACTGTGAAACAGAAAAACGTTATGAAACAAAAATAAAACGTGGTAGAGATGATGAAACATTTATGCCGTGAAAAGTACGAATACATATGGGGATAAATGATGGCGTTATATGCAAAATGCATAACGAAAATAAAGGGTTCCCGGAAGTAAAATATAAAAAATCGTTCTTCCTGAAAAGTTTGGCACGCTTTTTGCTTTTAATATAGGCATAAGTCAAGAGCAGAAATAAAAACCAAAAATAGAAGGAAGGATGATTTTTTTATGAGCGGTAAACCAATTTTAGGAATCTTATTAGGAGATGCAGCCGGCGTAGGGCCGGAAATCATTGCCAAGCTGGCAGCTTCCAGATTTTATGATGAGTACTGCCGTCCGGTGGTAATCGGAGATGCCAGGGTATTTGAGAGAGGTGCCAGGATATGCGGCCTGGAAATCCCGGTGCAGATTATAAACAAGGTGGAGGAAGCAGACTGGACCAAGGGAATGCCTGTCCTGGACCAAAGGGACGTGGACCCTGAGCAGGTTCCGTTTGCAAACATCAGCATTGACAGCGGGCGCGCATGCCTGAACATGTTAAAAACAGCCATTGAGCTTTACCAGGCCGGCAGCATTGACGGATTCTGCTTTGCTCCGTTAAATAAGCAGGCGATGATTCAGGCCGGGTGTCCTTTTGAGAGCGAACACCATTACATGGCCCACCTCTTTGGACACACGGATCCATTTGGGGAAATCAATGTGCTGGGAGATCTGTGGACCACAAGGACAACCAGCCATATTCCGATCAGCAAGGTCAGCGAGAGCCTTACCGTGGATACCATCATGAGAGCCATAAGACTGGCAAATGTTTCTCTTAAGAATTCCGGCATTGAGAAGCCAAGGCTTGCCCTGGCTGCCCTGAATCCTCACTGCGGCGAGGGCGGAAAGTGCGGCAGGGAGGAAATCGATGTGATTGCACCGGCCATTGAGAAGGCAAGGGAGATGGGAATTGACGCCAACGGACCCTTCCCGTCCGATATTCTGTTCATCAAGGCATTTAACGGGGATTTTGACGGAGTGGTGACCATGTATCATGACCAGGGTCAGATTGCGCTTAAGCTGAAGGGATTTGACCAGGGCATCACCATTGCGGGAGGCCTTCCGGCGCCAATCGTCACATGCGCCCATGGCACGGCCTACGATATTGCAGGAAAGGGAATTGTCAAGACTTCGGCATTTGAGAATGCGGTCAAGATGGCTGCCAAGATGGCTGTCCATCTGAAAGGCTGCTGATAAAAGGGAGGGGTTTACATGAAAAAAATAGGTACAAAGCAGATTGTACCCTTGGTGTTGGCGGCAGTTGCTGTGGTATTCGCTGTGGTTGGTTTTACACAGCTGGGGTTCTGGAAGGATGTGGACGGGCCTCAGCCCGGTTTCTTCCCGGCCATCATGGCTATTGTTATGTTCCTGGCAAGCATCGCTTCTTTCTTCCGGTCCCTGAAGGAAGAGAAGGCTGCCAGGTATGAGCGGGATGAGATGGTGGTTATAGCCGGGGGAGCGGGAATCATAGCAGGTTCCTTTATCATAGGTTTGCTGCCCAGCTGCTATTTGTTCGTGATACTGTGGCTGAAGGTGTTTGAGAAGTCCGGATGGAAGGAAACCCTCATTGTCCTTGCTGTCTGTATGGCCATTTCCATCGGCGTGTTCCGGCTGTGGCTGGGGGTCCATTTTCCAATGGGGCTTTTCGAAGCATTCTTGTAGAAGGGGGTAAACAAAATGGAAAATATTCAACTGTTAATGCACGGCTTCTCCACGCTGTTCACCTTCAGCAATGTGGGTGCCGCCCTTTTGGGAGCGGTTCTGGGCCTTGTGGTGGGGGCAATGCCCGGTATCGGAAGTCTGGCCGGTGTGGCCCTGCTGCTTCCGCTGACCTACAAGTTTAACCCGACCACTGCCATCATTATGCTGGGAGCTTTGTATTACTCCAATATGTATGGCGGTGCCTTCAGCGCAATCCTGTTAAATATTCCTGGAGATTCACCGGCCATCTGCACGGCCATGGACGGCTACCCAATGGCTTCCAAAAAGAAGCGTCCCGGACAGGCGTTGTTTACGGCTAATATGGCCTCCTTTATCGGAGGAACCATCGGTATCATCATCCTGACCTTTACAGGACCTGCCCTGGCGGATATCGGCCTTAAGTTCGGCCCATCTGAGATGACGGCCCTGCTTCTTATCGCCATGACGTCCATCAGCTGGCTGGTGGGAGAGAATCCCATCAAGGGAGTGGTGATTACCATGCTGGGTATTCTGCTGGCAAGCATTGGCATGGACACTCTGTCAGGCTCGCCCAGATATGATTTTGGCAGCATGTATCTGCTGGGAGGCATTCCATTTACGCCATTCATTATCGGTACAGTGGGCTTTTCACAGGTTATCAAACTGGTCATGGAGCGCAGCAATGAGGTGAAATCAGAGCCTCACATGAAACTCACCATCCGGGGGAGCCTTCTGACAAAGCATGATTTTAAACGTCTGCTGCCGCCTGCCCTGCGCTCCGGCGTCATGGGAACCTTTGTGGGCGTGCTTCCGGGAGCAGGGGCAACCACCGGCGCCTTCATGGGATATGCGGCCCAGAAAAAGTTTAAGAACGAGGAAGAGCTGGGAACCGGCGCCATAGAAGGCATTGCGGCCAGCGAGGCTGCAAACAATGCGGCCGCGGCCGGCGCATTTGCACCGCTTTTGGCCCTGGGCATACCGGGAAGCGGCACAGGCGCAGTGCTTTTAGGCGGCCTGATGATGTGGGGACTCAATCCGGGACCTCTCCTGTTTACCAATGAACCGGAATTCACGTGGGGCCTTATTGCATCCCTGTTCCTCTCCAACATATTTGCACTGGCAGTGGCAATCGGCGTTATTCCGTTTCTGATTCAGATATTGTCCGTGCCTGTGAAGTACATGATTCCCATTATCACCATTGTGTGTGTGGTAGGGTCCTACAGTTCCAGCTATTCCATGTATGGTGTGCTGATTATGTTTCTGTCAGGCATACTGGGATATCTGCTGGTGAAGAATGATTATCCCACGGCTCCCATGCTTTTGTCCTTTGTGTTAGCTAAGCTGCTGGAGTCCAATATGCGAAAGGCATTTATCATATCTGGGGGAAGCCTGAGCATTTTCTTTACAAGACCCATTACATGTGTGCTGATGCTGATTTTCCTGGGGTTTATCTGTACGCCTGTGGTAAAGGCCATACTTAAAAAGGCAAAGGCATCCAGATAAGGCTGGAATGATTTTGCAGCTGATACAGCAAACGTAATATTCCAAAAATAAAATAACGAAGGTAACATGCAGGTTTGTTCATACATTCATGAACATGGATTGAGGAGGTATTTAATAATGAAGAAAAGAAGTATTGTAATGGCAATGGCAGCTCTTATGGCAGTATCAGCAGTAACCGGGTGTACAGGCAAGGCAGTCAGCAGTGACGGCACATTCACACCAAAGGAAACCATTAACTGGACCGTTACATCCAGTCCGGGCGGCGGCAGCGACATCTATACACGAATGATATCCGATATCATGACAAAGGAAAACCTTGTCAATGGACAGCCCATCATTGTCACCAATAAGACGGATGGAAGCGGTGAAATCGGCAGAAACGAAGTGGCTACCACCAAGGGGAGCAAGGCTGACTATACCCTTCTCACATTTAACAGCGGCGATTTAATGCCCATGGTCCAGAATACAAAGAACCGTTCTTCCAATTTCCGTATCCTGGCTGTTATGGCTGTTGACAAGCAGCTTATTTTCAAGGGGGAGCAGACAAAGTATGCTGATTTCAAGGAGGCAATCGAGGCTGCCAAGAACGGTACAAAGATCGTCATCGGCGGGTCCAAGGGAGATGATATCGCTACCTATGATGCCATGCTGGAGGAAATCGGAATCAGCAAGGATGTGATGTCCTATATCACCTATGACTCCACTGGCGACGCCATCACGGCAGCCCTGGGAGGCCATGTGGAATTTGTTATCTCCAAGCCTGCGGCTGCTTCTGAGTATGTGACAGCCGGTTCCCTGATTCCTGTGCTGGCACTGTCCACGGAACGGTATACCGGCAACCTGGCAGACGCCCCTACACTGAGCGAAATCGGAGACTATGAAAATGTGGAAGTCCCTGTATGGCGCGGCGTGGCAGCCCCTGCGGCCATGAGTGATGCTGCTGTGGCTTACTGGAGCGGGCAGCTGGGCAAGGTGGCTGAGACCGATACATGGAAGAATGATTATCTGGAAAAGAACAAACTGATTGGCAACTATATGGATACTGCCGCCGCAACGGAATACGTGACAACCTATGAAAAGGACTTTATGGCTGCCAACGGAATCCAGTAAGACTGAAAAATGATATGAATACGCTGTAAAATGGGCTGCTGCACCAATGAAAAAAATCAGGTGCAGCAGCCCATTAAAATACATCAGTGATTACAGTGCTGCTCCAGTGCGGCCATAAATGCGGAGGATACCTTTTCGTACATAACCCTGGCTGAGGTGCGTCCGGATACACCGGGATAGGGCCGGACTTCCAGGGAGATGGTGGGACGGACCGGGCCGGGAAAAGCGGGGATATAACCGGATGTCAAGAGTGCTTTGAATTGGAGAGTCAGTTCCTGACAGTCATAACAGCCATGCTGGACCCCTATTGGCGGATGGGTGTGGCCATAGAATTGGCTGGTTTGTTCCAGTACGGCATTGCCCATGTGAACGTGAGCAAGACCGGCTTCCATACAGGACTTCACCGCGCCGCCAATTTCCTCGCCCATCAGTGGAAGGTGGGCAATATCCAGTATGAGTTTAGCGTTGGAAGCGCCCTTTTCCTGCATATCCTTAATGAAAGCTGCACATTCCCACGTGGGGCCCAGAATCAGATTCTTAAAGCGTCCGCGCTCAATCGGCTCGATGGATACCGTCATATTATACTGTGCGGCGTGTGCGGCGCATTTCAGGAAAAATTCACTGTACCGTTCCAGAAGGACTGGGCGTCTGCTGTCTCCCTGATCCGGTGTTCCGGTCAGGACGATGAGGGAGCAACCCGCCTCAGAAGCATAGTCAATCTGTTCCTTCATGGCTGTCAGGGCATGTTGTCTGAAGGCTGGGTCATCGCTGGATGCGTTATACATCCCATCCAGTTGGAAATATCCCGGAGTATTATAGTTGAGTACTTTGTTGTGTTCCTTCATCCGTTTGATTTCTGCCTTTCTCAGTCCGGCATCGGATGGGAGAAAGGTCTCGAAGCATTCATATTCGGGAAACTGGCAGCACTGGTCGACTGCACTGAAATGTTCCAGCTCATCCTCAAAGGACAATGGATACAACATGGAAGGACTGATGCCAAAACAAACATAATCACTAAAGAACATCATAAAACTCCTCTCTCAATTTGTTCCCAGCTAATGGACGGAGAGAAAAAGAGGTATACAAAAGCACAGTTACAATCATAACACATTCTAAAAAATAAAGTCAATATTGTTAATAAGAAAATAATATATTTAAACAATATGTATAAAGTGCACAAAAATATTGGGGAAATTAGGGAGATGTGTTGGTTGACAAACCAGAACAGTATTGCTAAAATGGCCTTACCAGCTAATACATGTAGGACAACCGTTAACCCATAACTGACAACATATAGCGGCTAACGAAATACATATACAGGTTTGCGGTCATACATGAAAAAGAAATGAAAAGGAGAGAGGATATGAGAAAGAAAACATGGAATACCCTGGCTGCAGGCGCATTAGTGGCAGTTATGGCTTCTTCTGTCATCACAGGATGCCAAGGAGGACAGTCCACAGCAACGGCAGCGGCCGCAGCAGCGCAGGAAACCCATATCCAGGCAGAGGAAGCAGGCAAGGCAGATACTGAAACCACGGGGGGAAGCAAAGGCTCAGGAGACGTCCACGGCACAGATATGACACCTATCGATAACTATCCGGCCTCATCTCTTACCATCACCTGTCCCGCAGGGGCCGGTGGCGGAATCACAACATACCAAAGGAGTATTATCAGGAATATACGCAGGGGCTTCGCGTAGTTACACCTGAAAATTCCATGGAGAGCTTTTCCAGGGAGGAGGCTGAGAGAGTCATAGAAGATGCAGATATCTTTATCTGTATTGGGGATTATACCTGTGACCAGGCGCTTATAGACAAGGGCAACAGCCTCAGGATCATAGGAAATATGGGGTCAGGCTATGATAATGTGGAGGTGGCCTATGCAAAGAAAAAAGGCATACGGGTGCTGAATGCTCCGCGTTCAGTGGTGGATTCCACGGCTGAGATGACGATAGGGCTCATGATGAGCGTATGCCGGGGAATCGTACAGTATGACCGTGAACTGAGAAAAGACCGGGTCTGCACGAGACAGCTGTTTTTCCACAGGGATATGGTCCTAAACGGCAAGACGCTGGGTGTCATTGGTTTTGGAAGGATTGGGCAGGAGGTGGCCCGCAAGGCATATGGACTGGGTATGAAAATTGTCTTCTATCAGCCGGTGCCTGCGCCAGATGAGGCGGTCAGGGCATGCGGTGCTAAGGCAGTGGGCCTGGATGAGCTGCTGGAGACATCGGATGTCGTCACAATCCATATTCCATATACAGAAGAAACCCGTCACTACATAGACATGGAGAAGCTGGGACATATGAAGGAGACTGCCTATCTGATTAATGCGTCAAGAGGCGCCATCGTAGATGAGCGCGCCCTGGTGGATGCCCTTAATAACCATAAGATTAAGGGGGCGGCGCTGGATGTACATGAGTTTGAACCAAATATCTCGGCTGATATCGCTGAGCTTCCTAATATTGTAATCACGCCTCATTGCTGTACAAATATAGCGGAGGTCAGGGTTGGCATGCTGCATGAGCTGTTGGAGGGAATCAGGCAGCTGTTAGAGGGAAAGAATGCCCATAATATTGTCTGCTGACGGACAGAAGATATGTTTAAATCTGGCATAAAAGGTGGTATACTTTAAGGAAAAGAAAAAAGGCGGTATTTGTCATGAACTTAAAAGCTGTCAAGAAAGTTAATATTGGAGACCAGGTGTACAATCAGATGAAAGACCAGATTATGTCGGGTGTTTGGGTGCCAGGCGAGAAGATACCTTCGGAAAATCAGCTTATGGAAGTATTTGGAGTCAGCCGGGGGACAGTGCGCCAGGCGATTCAGAAGTTGTCAGCAGTGGGACTTCTGGAAACCAGGAGGGGGGAAGGATCATATGTGGGCCAGCTGGGGCTGGCCAACTACTTTCAGAGTGCTGTGCCGGCTGCTTTCTTAAATGAAGATGAATTGAAAGAAGTGTTTGAGTTCAGGATGCTGTTTGAATGTGGGGTGGCTGAGATGGCTGCGGAAAATGCCACTGATGTTCAGATTAGGAAGCTGGAGAAAAATTATAAAAAGATGCTGCAAAACCTGGGGAATCTGGAAAAATACATAGAGATTGATTTTGAGTTCCATTGTCTTCTGGGAGAATGTACCCATAATACGTTAGTGTGCCAGATGTATAAAACCATAGAAGATGCGCTGGTAATGTCCATCAGGGAAGGCACGGAGATGATTGGGTTTGAGCATGGCAGGAAGGACCACGGGCTGATTCTGAAAGCAGTACAGAATCATGATTCCCAGGCGGCCAGAGAAGCTATGCGGCATCATATAATCGATCATCCGGCACTGGCACTGGATGTTCCGGCTGAAACAAAAGTTGACAGCTTAGTGAAACACATTTAAACGTATTTAAACAACTGAGACGATTGAAACAAAACGAAACAAAATAAGCGGGCATAAAACATGACGTTCCATTGAAAAAAAGGATGTATATTGGGGAACAATGGAGTTGGCATGTTTTTTGCTTATTATATAATTTACAGAAGCTGCTGCTCTCAGTGCACAAGGGTAAGCAGGGAACAAGGTAAGGAGGAGTGTAAGGTGAAACTATGTTATCAGGTGGCTACGCCGGATGTGGCGATTGCTGATTCCGTGACAGCATACCAGGGAAGCCTGGATAAAAGTTTCGGGGATCTGGGTAGGCTGGGATATGACGGGGTGGAGCTTATGACCTTGAATCCCGGTGAATTAGACTGGAAGGAAGTTAAGGATACAGCAGAGAAGAATGGCTTGTCTGTGGTCCTGGTGTGTACCGGGGAGATTTACGGGCAGTTGGGCTTAAGCTATACGAATCCGGATGAAAGAATCCGTATGGAGGCCATCCGCAGGAGCAAGGAAATCATTGACTTTGCCAGTTATCTTGGGGCGAATATCAACATTGGCCGGGTACGGGGACAATATTGTAAGGAACTGACCAGGGATGAAACACAGGAACTGGCAGTGAAAGCCTTCCGGGAATTGGCAGATTATGGGGCGCCAAAGGGAGTGAATATCGCGCTTGAGACAGTGACAATCATGCAGACAAATTTTATCAATACCCTGGCAGAGGGAGCGGATATGGTTGACCGGGTGGACCGGCCTAATTTCCGCCTGATGATGGATATCTTCCATCTGAACCTGGAAGAGAAGGATATATATGAAGCCATCCGCCGTTACAGTCCGTATAATATTCATGTACATCTGGCGGACAACAACCGGCGGTACCCTGGCCACTGCGGACTGGACTTTGAGAAGATATTGAGCACCTTTAAGGAATGTGGTTATGATGGGAATTACTGTACCGAGATATTTCAGATTCCTTCGATGGAAGAGGCGGCGAAAGGGGCAATCGCCCACCTGAGGCCCATTGCAGACAAGGTGTATGGAAAAAAGGCGGAAAACTTATATAATAACTGATAACAGATAACTGGCAGCGCCAACTGCCGGTTGGAGTCGGAGGATCACATGAAAAGTATAGCATTAATCCATACAGTAAAGAGCGTGGCGGCAGGCTTTGACGACAGCCTGAGGAATTACCTGGGATATGAAGTGAAGATACATAACCTGTGGGATGATTTTCTGGCAAATAATCCCAACGAGATTGGGGAGTTCACCATACAGAACCGCAACCGCCTGCTCTGCGATATGAAGGCCCAGGAGCTGACAGGAGCGGATATCATTGTCACTACCTGCTCCACGCTGACCCCTGTGGTGGAGATGATTCGGCCCTTTATCCGGGTTCCCGTCATTGCCATTGACGATGCCATGGCCAGAAGGAGCGTCCTCTACGGAAAGCGCATTATGGTCATGGCCACAGCGGAGAGCACGGTGGGCCCCACTGTCTCAAAGATTAAGGCTGAGGCGGATAAGGCGGGAAGGGAAGCAGACATATCCACCTGCGTGTGCATGGACGCATTCCATGCCATGAAAGCCATGGACATGAAGAAGCACGACATGATTCTCAGGGAAAAGGCCGGGGAACTTAGCGGCTATGACTGTATTGTCCTTGCCCAGGCATCCATGGCCCATCTGGAGGACGAGATAGCTTCCATCACAGGCTGCCCTGTCCTTACCAGCCCCAGGCTGTGCATGGAAGAAATCAAGAATAAATTGGAGGAGATATAGAGATGACGAATGAGAGAAAAGAGGAGTTACAGAGACAATGCAGCAAATTCCGGAACGACCTGATTGACCTGCTTCACAGCATCCAGACAGGCCACCCCGGCGGTTCCCTGTCATGTACGGAGATACTGACGTCCCTTTATTTTGAAATCATGCATGTGAATCCCGAGAATCCTGAGATGGAGGGAAGGGATCACCTGATTCTGTCCAAGGGCCACGCGGCACCCATGCTGTATCTGGTGCTGGCAGAGAAAGGCTTTTTCGCCAAGGAGGAGTTAAAGACCCTGCGCCAGATGGACAGCATGCTTCAGGGCCATCCATGCGTACATAAGACTCCGGGCGTGGAGCTGTCCACTGGTCCTCTGGGGCTGGGACTTTCCGCCGGCCTGGGCATGGCCATGGCAGACAGGATTAAGGGACTGGATTCCTATACCTATGTGGTCATGGGCGACGGAGAGATTGAGGAAGGCTGTATCTGGGAAGCTGCCATGTCCGCATCCAAGTTCGGGGCAGACCATCTGATTGGAATACTGGACAACAACGGAGTACAGCTGGACGGCACCCTGGAGGAAATCATGCCAATGGGAGACATCGGGGCAAAATGGAGAGCATTTGGGTGGAACGTGGTAACATGTGACGGCCATGATGTGGAGGATTTCTGCCGGGCCGTTGAAGAGGCGAAGAAGACCAAAGGCCAGCCTTCCCTGATTCTTGCAAACACCGTGAAGGGCAAGGGCGTTTCCTTCATGGAAGGAAAGAACACCTGGCACGGCAAGGCCATCAATGATAATGAATACGCACAAGCGAAAGCAGAATTAGGAGGTGCCAGATAATGGGAGAAAACATAGCAATCCGTGACGCTTACGGCGCAGCGCTTAAGGAGCTGGGAGAACAGAATGAGAAAATCGTGGGCCTGGAGGCGGATGTGGCTTCCTCCACAAAGAGCGGTATTTTTGGAAAGGCATTTCCGGAACGATATTTTAATGTGGGAATCAGCGAGCTGGATATGGTATCCATGTCAGCCGGGTTTGCCAGGGAGGGGTTGATTCCTTATGTAAATACATTCGCGGTGTTCCTGACCACCAGAGGAGCAGACCCCATACAGAGCCTGATTGCCTATGACAAGCTGAACGTGAAGCTCTGCGGCACCTACTGCGGGCTTTCCGACTCCTATGACGGGGCCAGCCACCAGGCCATTACCGACCTGGCGTTTGTAAGAGCCATCCCCAATATGACGGTGATTACAGTGGCGGACGCAGTGGAGACAAAAAAGGCGGTATTTGCCATCGCAGACCATCAGGGGCCTGTATATTTAAGGCTCAGCCGCGCGGCAGCTCCTGTGTATTATACTGAGGACATGAAATTTGAGATTGGCAAGGGCATCACGGTCAGGGAAGGCAGGGATGTGACCATCATCACCACGGGAACCGTGCTGCACAAGGCCCTGGCAGCGGCAGAGCTTCTGGAAGCAAAGGGAATCCAGGCAAGAGTGGTGGATATGCATACCATCAAACCCATTGACGAGGAACTGATTATAGAATGCGCCAGGGAGACAGGCGCCATCGTGACAGTGGAGGAACACTCTGTCTGCGGCGGACTGGGAAGCGCTGTGGCGGAAGTCCTGGCAGAGCATATGCCTGTACCCATGACCCGCATCGGGGCGACTGACTTTGCGGAATCCGGGGATTACGAGCAGCTTTTGGTGAAATACGGCTATGGCCCGGAATCCATTGCGGAAAAATGCGCGGTAGTGATGAAACGCAAGTAGGTACAGAACGGCCAGTATAGAAAAATCAGTACAGAGAAATCAGTACAGAAAAGTCAGGAGGGAAGGCGCGCCTATAACGTACCCTGAACCTGGCCTGGGAGCTGGTGTGACAAGGACCTGATGATACAGGACCTGCATTTGATATAGATATACATTTGGAAGTAAATGGAATTGAATCAAACAAGATTTGCAAACAGAAATAAGGAGGTATATAATTATGAAAGACCCAATTCAGAAATATTTTCAGGTAGGAACCATACAGTGGATGACCCATCCTCCGGTGAATTATCCCATAGTGGATTCCGTTAAGACCATCTGCTGTGACGAATACTTCAGTGCCCTGGAAATAACCCACATCGAGGACCAGGAGACAAAGGACAAGGTAAGGGATATGCTGGCCCAGGGCCATATGAAGGTGTGCTACGGCGCCCAGCCCCGTCTGCTGGGACCCAAGCTTAACCCCAATGACCTGGACGAGGAAGGCAGGAAGAAGGCGGAGGCTGTCCTGATTGATTCCATTGATGAGGCCCAGTACATGGGTGCAAAGGGAATTGCATTCCTGGCAGGAAAATGGGAACCGGAGACAAAGGACCAGGCATATGCCCAACTTCTTAAGACCACCAGGGCTGTGTGCGGCCATGCTGCATCCAAGGGAATGATGGTGGAGCTGGAAGTCTTTGACTTTGACATGGATAAGGCAGCCCTCATCGGACCGGCTCCCTATGCGGCCAGGTTTGCGGCGGATATGCGCACCACCCACAACAATTTCGGCCTGCTGGTAGACCTTTCCCATTTCCCCACCACCTACGAGACTTCCAGGTTCGTGATTCAGACACTGCGTCCCTATATCACCCACCTGCACATCGGTAATGCAGTGGTGAAGGAAGGCTTTGAGGCATACGGCGATCAGCATCCAAGGTTCGGGTTCCCTGACAGTGCCAACGACACAGAGCAGCTTGTGGACTTCTTTACCGTCCTGAAGGAGGAAGGCTTCTTTAATAAGGAAAATCCCTATGTATTGTCTCTGGAGGTAAAGCCGTGGGCAGATGAGGACGGAGATATCATACTGGCTAACACCAAGAGAGTCATCAACAGGGCCTGGGCGCTGGTAGAGGATTAAAGCGCGTCTGCAAAATCCTTGTGCCAAGAGCGGATAGAATAGAACAATCAGAAAACGGAGGAATAAACATGAAAATCGTAGTTTTAGACGGATATACAGAGAATCCCGGTGATTTAAGCTGGGAGGGACTTGCAAGTTTAGGGGAGCTGACCGTATATGACAGGACTCCTGCTGACAAGATTGCAGAGCGGATTGGGGATGCCGAGGCGGTTTATACCAATAAGACCCCAATCAGCGCAGAGACCATCAAACAGTGCCCTAATTTAAAGTTCATCGGAGTGCTGGCTACGGGCTACAATGTGATTGATACAGCGGCAGCCAAGGCAGCAGGCGTGATCGTGTCCAACATCCCAACCTATGGTACGGATGCGGTTGCGCAGTATGCCATTGCCCTTTTGCTGGAGCTGTGCCACCACATCGGGGAGCATTCTGACTGCGTGAAGGCAGGGGAGTGGACCCACAATGCTGACTGGTGCTTCTGGAAGCATCCCCTGGTAGAGCTGGCCGGAAAGACATTTGGCGTCATCGGCTTTGGAAGGATTGGACAGGGGACAGCCAAAATCGCGGAGGCACTGGGCATGAAGGTGCTGGCGTATGACGAGTATCCCAACAAGGCGCTGGAAACAGACAACTGCAGATATGCTTCCCTGGACGAGCTTCTGGCACAGGCTGATGTCATCAGCCTTCACTGCCCGCTGTTCCCGTCTACTGAGGGAATCATCAACAAGGATTCCATTGCAAAGATGAAGGATGGAGTAAAAATCATCAATACCTCCAGAGGTCCTCTGATTGTGGAAAAAGACTTAAGAGAAGCGCTGGACAGCGGAAAGGTCAGCGGGGCAGCCGTGGACGTGGTATCCACAGAGCCTATCCGCGAGGACAATCCTCTTCTGGGCGCCAAGAATATGATTATTACCCCACATATTGCCTGGGCTCCGAAGGAATCCAGACAGAGACTTATGGACATTGCAGTGGATAATCTGAAACATTTTGTAGACGGAGCGCCACAGAATGTGGTAAATAAATAGTAGGACAGTCAGACAGCCTGCAGCGCAGGCCCATGACAGACGCCGGGCGGAGAAGCGGGCATGAGAATGCTTTGATTCCCCCCGGCGTATTTCCGTATTGGCGGATACGGGGCAGATACAGAGGGAAAGAGGGCGTGAATTCATGGTAACAGTGCGGATGTTTATTCCATATATGAATATGAAGAGCAGGTTCGAGGCGGCGGTGAGCCGTCTGGAGCCTCAGGATGATGTCAGGGTGGAGCTGCTTCACGTATTCGGCACCCCGGAATCCCTGTCGCGGTACGGGGACGCCGACATTTTAGTGGCCAGGGGCATGACCTATGACCGTCTCAGGTATCTGTTTCCGGAGAAGCATGTGGTGGAGATACAGCTCTCCAGCTTTGATATACTGAAAGCCCTGATTTGCGCCAGACAGGAGTTCCATCCTAAGAAGATAGCTCTCTGTGTGCGGTATATGGATGAGAGCGCTGTGTCCGAGCTGGAGAAATTGTGCCAGGCGGATATTGCGTATTATACGGTCCATGACGAGGCATCCACCCTGGAGGCCATCCACAGGGCCAAGGCAGGCGGCGCCGACGTGTTCGTGGGAGCCGGAACCATGTGCGGACTGTGCGATAAGGAGGCATTGAACCGGGTCCATATCCACACAAAGGATATAGCCATAGAGCAGGCCCTGAAGCAGGCCATGGATGCGGCCAGGACCATCAATATGGAGCGGGCCAGGTCCAAGATGACCAGCACCATTCTCAACACCAGTGCCGATGCCCTGATTGCTGTAAACGGCAGCGGGCTGATTCAGGCGTTGAACAACCAGGCATACCGTACCTTTCAGCTTTCCTCCCAGGCTGACTTCACAGGCCGTCCCGTGGAGGAGGTCTGCCCTGCCCTTAAATGGAAGGACGTGGTGGAGACCGGACGGGAACGGGAGGAGGTTATCCAGTGGAAGGACAGGAAACTGTACACTGAATACCGGCCCGTACTGGTGGACAAGATGGGAAAGGGCGCCATCATTGTTGCCCGCTACACCGAGCAGATTATTGAGGCAGAGACTAAAATCCGGCAGAGCCTTGCGAAACAGGGACTTACGGCCAAGTATTCCTTTGACGACATCATTGGAAGCAGCCTTGCCATCCGGGAGAATATCCTTATGGCAAAGCGTTACAGCCGGGTGGATTCCAATGTGCTGATTGTGGGAGAGACAGGAACCGGCAAAGAGCTTTTCGCTCACAGCATCCACCGGGAGAGCAGGCGCAGCGCGGAACCTTTTGTGGCGTTAAACTGTGCCGCCCTGCCTGAAAACCTGCTGGAGAGCGAGCTCTTTGGATACGAACCCGGCGCGTTTTCCGGGGCGTCTAAAAACGGTAAGACGGGCCTGTTTGAACTGGCCCATAAGGGGACCATTTTTCTGGATGAAATCGGGGAGATTCCCATATCTCTCCAGGCAAAGCTGCTGAGGGTGCTTCAGGAAAGGGAAATCCGCCGCATCGGCAGCAACCGGGTACAGCCGGTGGATGTGCGTGTTATTTCCGCTACAAATATAAATATTGAGGAAAAAATCCGGGAAGGACAGTTCCGCGCTGACCTGTATTACCGTCTTAACCTGTTGGACATCACCATCCCGCCTCTCAGGGAACGGGGAGACGATATCCGGGAAATGGTGGATTTCTACCTGACCCGTTTTGCCTGCGAGATGGGAAAGCCTATCCCCAGGCTGTCAAGGGAGGCAGTGGATTTGATGACCCATTACGGCTGGCCCGGCAATGTGCGGGAGCTGCGCAATATCTGCGAGCGTCTGATTGTGCTGAGCGACACCACGGAAATCGGACTCAGGGAAATACAGATGCTAAAGATATTCCGGAAAAAAGAAGGCCTCTTGCCCGGCACAGAGACGCCTGTAAAGGAACAGGCCCTGCCGGAAACCGAGATTATGTATGCCAATCTGAAGCCCAGGAAGAAAAAACAGGATATAGCAAAGGAGCTGGGGGTCAGCAGGACGACCCTGTGGCGCATGGAGAAGATGGCGCGGGAACAGAAAAAACAGTGATGTCTGTTTATGATGTCTATTGACAGAAAAACCTTTGGGAGATATGCTTACAATATCAGGAAAAACCAAAGGCAAGGCAGCGGATTATGTGATTACGGACTGCGGCACGGGCGAGGGAGCCATGCTGGCCCGCAACTCGTTCCCAGGTGTGATTTGCGGCCATGTGGAGGATGCGCTGGACGCCTATACATTTGCCCAGATTAACGATGGGAACGTTGGCTGGAGAGGCGATCTGAACCTGGAATATATATTTGAGAAACTGTTCTGCGAGCCTTCCGGCCAGGGATATCCCAGGGAGAGGGCTGCTGGTCCAGTCCCTTAAAGATTTCCACCAGGTCTTTTAAGGAGGTGCCGCCAATGGCCTGAATGCGTTTCTCTGCATTGATAGGAACACCGCTATTTTTATGTCACCTTTTCATAATGAAGAATTCTCTTACGTATCTGGCTATACTTCAATATATTAGTATCCACATACTCCCAAGTATAAACTGCCGGCGTACTGTCCTCATCAAAGTTAACGCCTTTTAAAAGGAGAAATGCTTTAGGGGGAATCCCTGCTTCTCCCAGTAGCCGGTCTAACAGCTCCACATCTTTGCTGTACACCGCATTCAGCTCCACCTTTTCCCATTCCAGTTTTTTCCTGCTGGCTCTGTACATGAAGTAAAATACAGAATTAACATAGGTGTCCAGTTCATCCATGTCAATCCCATTTAAATAGGAAAGAGGGATATAGTCCCGGGTGACGGCGCATATCTGCATGTCAGCGTAGAAAATCTTGTCACACTCAAGGGCATCCCGCCCTTCTTCCATGCCCAGATGGGAAGCCACATCCCTGTCTGCCCTGACAATCCGGTGGTTAATCATCTCCACCCTGGGCTTATATCCGCTGTTACGTATCATATCTGCAAAATGCATTACAGGATTAAAACTCACTTTTATTTCAAAAAAGCTGCTGTTTACAAAGGTTCCTTTCCCGTGTCTGCGAAATATCATGCCTTTGGCTGCCAGGTCGTCCAGGACACTGCGCAGGGTGATACGGCTGACCCCCAGCATACGGGCAAGCTCTTCCTCCCTGGGAAGCTTGCTGTTCACTGCTAAATCCATTTGCTTGATAAAACGGAGAAGCTCCTCCTCCACCTGTACCTTCAGGTCAGTTTTCCTGACCCGTCTGGGTACGGATTCCATATAATCTTCCGCCATTTTTCCCTCCCATAAATGCCGCTGGCACTGCACTCCGTAAGCTTCGTGCTTACATGATGCAGTACTGGGAGCATGTTCTTAATATACTCCCGGCAAACAAATATAAATTATGCCTACCCTGTCGCTTATAGACAGGGCAGGCACGTCCCTACAAAGGACAAATACATTATTTATATGATAACATGTTTCCCGCTTTCTTTCAAGCGGACCGAAGGTTTTAACATTTGTTCCTCAATATCTGTTTATGGCTGCCACTTGAAATACCCATATATCATAATAAGAATACTCACAATCAAAAGTCCATTTCCTATATTGATAAACAGTGGATTTTCAGCCAGACATCCCATAAAGGAGCCGATACCCATAATAACTGTTCCGAATAAAGCACTGAATTTATATCTGTCCATATATACCATACCCCTTTCTATTCTTCTGAAGCCACACTGGTGGTTACACGCTGCTTACTTAAGGCCATAAGGACTGTATAGATAACTGAGCCCAGAATAATTCCATTTAGGGATGGCAGGCCAAAGGGAACCATGTACACCAGGGCAATTGAGATGGCCCAGGTAATCCAGGGAACCGGATTCCATTTACAAAACTGCGCCTTGTCATATGCAGCGTAGCTGCCCTTATGTACCAGAAAATAATCTGACAGGATGATTCCTGAAAGGGGAGGTACCACGGTGCCAAGTATATCAAGGAAGGTGAACAGAAAGCCAATTTTATATGGCTCTGTCAGGGTGGCCAGTGCTGACAGCGCCAGCAGGATGGACAGCATCTTCTTGCGCTCCATCTTGAATGCATTGGAAAGATTCAGGGATGTGGAGTACAGGTTGGCTGCATTGGTGGTGAAAATGTTGGTGGTCATGAGAATCAGGCTGGGGATGACCAGGCCAAAGCCCAGAAGGATTACGGTCAGGTCACTGTTCTGCATGGAAATTGCTGCAATGGCACCGCAGACAATCATCAGGATATTGCCCCCCAGCAGTCCTGTAAGGGTGGCTGACACCGCTGCCTTGGTATCCTTGGCATAGCGCATGATGTCGGCAATACAGGTTGCAGTGGACAGGATCCAGGTGCCTATAACGGCTGTGATGCCTGTAAACAGCGGCATGTCAGTAGCCGGGACATAGGAGAACAGGGCATCCACCCCGCCTATGACTCCTAGGGAACGGATGGCAGTGGCAATGGACAGGAATACAATGGCCGGGATGGCAATGTAACCCAGAATGGTGATGGCGCTGATTCCAAACATGGCGAATATACCCATGATAATAGCGCTGGCAGCCATGCACACTCCCTCGCCAACATGATCCAGATTGAATACCTGTGCCACGAAATGTCCATAGGTTGCTGCCTGGATGGTGTACCAGCCAAGGTTAACCACCGGCACGAAAATGGAGGCTGCCTTGGAACCGCCGGAACCAAAACTGTAGCTGGTAAGCAGTGCAAAGGTAAGGCCTGTCTTACAGGCAATGATACTGATTAACACGGCAATGATGCTCAGGAAAATATTACCTCCCAAGGTTGCCAGTATAATATGCTTAAAATCCATTCCAGCGGCAAGTCCGCCTCCTGCCATCATACTGGTGATGACAAATACAAATCCGGTCCAGACAATGGTAAGGCTGAAGTATGTCTTACGCTGGTTTAAAGGTACGGCGCAGCGGGAATATTCCGTATCTGCTGCCTGATTCTGATTCTTCTGCTCCATCTCATATCCTCCACGTATCCACTATATTAGTTTTTCCTGTACATTCTGATTCGCACATCCCTGCTAATTATTCCAGTATCCCCTGTGTACGTCTGTTATCTCCTCCACCAGTTCGGGAAATGGCCCCACTACTTCAATGGCTTTCTGTCCTCTTGCAAATACCACACGGCAAGGAAGGTCAAAGGTAGGATTCTGCGGGTCAGCCCCGGTCTGTGCCAGCAGGTCCTTTTCCGTCATGCCATATACCACACGCCCTATGCCTGCCCAGTAGATGGCGCCTGCACACATGGCGCATGGTTCTGCCGTGGTGTAAAGGGTGCAGTCCTTGAGGTAATCCTTAGTGTACAGCTGGGATGCCCGCTCAGCAACCTGAGTTTCTGCATGTCCGGTACACTTATTCTCTGTGATTTCAATGTTGGGCTGTTCCAGCAAAATGTTGCCGTCCTTATCTGCCAGCAGCGCGCCAAAGGGAGTGTTGCCGCTTTCACGTGACTGCCTGGAGATTTCCACACAGCGTTTTAAGTTCTTAATGTCAATTGAGTGCTCCATCATTATCCTCCTATGTGATATAAGGTATTACCTTATATTTGTGATTTTAATTTAACACAATCCAAGGGGGGTTGTAAATCATTAATATGTATAAGGAAAAGGAAATTTATTGTGCATATTTGCAAATGGAAACTATCTTCGTGGGCCTGGATGACCGTCTGTCCATTTCCTGGGATAAGGATGCAGGCGGCGGAATGGTAGTTAAAGATATCACACCAGATATAACAATACCATATAATATAGGGGGAATGAACTGGAATAAGAATTTTTCTGTTTTTGGTTGACATGAAAGAAAAAAGCGCATATAATAACATATAGAAAATATTCTATACAAGAGGTGAGCGATTTGGAACAGATTTATACTGATACATCGAAAATGTTAAAGGCGATTTCTGATTCGAAACGCTTACGCATAGTGGATATGCTTTCCTGCGGAGAGTTGTGTGCCTGTAAAATCCTTGAAGCGTTCCATATCACCCAGCCGACCCTTTCACATGATATGCGGGTGTTGATTGAGGCAGGACTTGTGAATGATCGGCGTGAGGGTAAGAATATTTTTTATTCGCTCAACAAAGCGCGTCTTATCGAACTTGAAAACACCTTGCATAGAATTATGACACCAAAGGCAGATTGTATTTGCCATTCGGGAGACTGTTGCAAATAAAAATGATACCGATGCTTATGAATACTGTAACATTCTGGCATCGGTTTTCATAAAATCTAAATTTAGAATAATTTCTATATTTTAAAGGAGGACTTAAGGTTGAAAATGAAAAGTAGAGGGTATCCATCCCCTTAATCGCACGACAAATAAGCCATCTTTCGGTGGCTGCTTTAAAAATTGAATATTGGGAATGTTAAGGTTATGCAGTTGCTGACGGTCTGCTGCAGGTATGTCGGATTTCCGATAAAGTTCAGCATTATAGTTTTCTCCGTTCTTTAATGTAATGGCAAGTTCCTGCTGATAGGGAGCCCTTTTGTGCTTGAAAAGGCGGACTACACATATATTTATGCGGTCATCCGGCGAGCCGGACAGCCCACTCACCTCCCCGTGATTTGTAATATACCGAGTTCCCTACAAACAAGAATTATAACGAAAAAATAGGCTCGGGAAAACATTTTCATTACGTTTTGTGCCTGAGCAAAGCGAAAGGAATGGATATATCTATGAAAACCATGAAGATCTTTGAACCGGCTATGTGCTGCCCCACGGGACTTTGCGGTGTAGGTGTTGACCCCGAACTGCTCCGCATTTCCACCGTACTGAACACGCTGAAACAGAATGGTGTGGAGGTACAGCGGTTCAACCTGACCAGCGCCCCAACGGAATTTGTGAAGAATAAGGCTGTCACTGAATATTTACGGAAGTTTGGCCCGGATAAACTGCCGGTAGTGCTGGTGGATGATTTCATCGTGATTGCTGGACGCTATCCGACCAACGAGGAATTTACAAGCTGGCTGGAATTGTCTGCCGATATTCTGGGCGTTTCCTGTTGTGGGAATGATACTCCCTGTTGTTGCGATACATCTGCCCCCGCAAGCTGCTGCGGAGAGGACACCGACACCGAAAGCTGTTGCTGTTGTGGCGATACCTCCGCAACTGACGGATGCTGCACTGCTGATTGCTGCTCTGACGGTTCTGCCCCGGAGGGATGCTGCACGAATGGCTGCTGCTGATTTAATCAAGAAAGGAAATCGCCTATGAATACGTTTAATCCGCTTGAAGTGACAAAAACCAAATATTTGTTCTTTACTGGAAAGGGCGGCGTAGGTAAGACTTCGGCTGCCTGTGCTACTGCCTTATCGCTGGCCGATTGGGGGCAAAAAGTTCTGCTTATCAGCACCGACCCGGCTTCCAATCTGCAAGATGTGTTTGCAATGGAATTAACCAATAAAGGGACGCCCATCCCTGCCGTTCCCAATTTGGTAGTGGCGAACCTTGACCCCATCCAAGCAGCGGCTGAATACCGGGAAAGTGTAATTGCCCCTTATCGTGGCATCATGCCGGATTCAGTAATTGCCAATATGGAGGAACAACTTTCCGGTTCCTGTACCATCGAAATTGCAGCGTTTAACGAGTTTTCCAACTTCATCACTGACCCGGACGTACAGCAAAAGTACGACCACATCATTTTTGACACTGCTCCTACCGGCCACACCTTGCGGATGCTCCAGCTTCCTTCTGCGTGGAGCAACTTTATCAGTGAAAGCACCCACGGGGCGTCTTGTTTAGGCCAGCTCTCCGGTTTGGAAAGTAAGAAGGCGGTCTATAAAGAGGCGGTTGCGACATTAGCCGATAGAAAACGCACAACCCTTATTCTTGTAACTCGCCCGGAAGATGCCCCGCTGAAAGAAGCGCAGCGGGCTTCATTGGAACTGGCTGATTTGGGTGTGAATAATCAAATTCTGGTGGTGAATGGCGTCCTGCTCCAAAGCGACGATGCCATTTCTGAAAAGCTATACCAGAAACAGCAGGCAGCATTGGCAGCTATTCCCGATAGTCTGAAGGCACTCCCCACTTACCAGATACCGCTGCGGGCCTACAACATCACCGGCCTTGAAAATGTCCGCTCTATGCTGCGGGAAGATCGTCAGGAGGTAAAAGTAGAGGCTCCTAACACAGAACATTTTTATGGGCTACACGATGTTGTGGATTCCATTGACACAGCCGGGAGAAAGGTCATTTTCACAATGGGCAAAGGTGGTGTAGGCAAGACAACTGTTGCCGCCGCTATCGCCCTGGGGCTGGCGCAGAAAGGGAAAAAGGTTCATTTGACGACCACTGACCCCGCAGCCCATCTGAAATTTGTGCTGGAACGGGCTGACAATATCACTATGAGCCATATTGATGAACACGCCGAACTGAAAAAGTATCAGGAGGAAGTGTTGTCCAAAGCAAGAGCCAACGGCCTTTCCGGGGAAGATATTGCCTATATTGAGGAAGATCTGCGTTCCCCCTGCACACAGGAAATTGCCGTGTTCCGTGCATTTGCAGAAATTGTGGAAAAGGCAGACGAACAGATTGTTGTCATTGATACAGCTCCCACCGGCCATACACTGCTCCTGTTGGAATCCACCGAGAGCTACGACAAGGAGATACAGCGTACCAAGGGCGAAACGCCGGAATCTGTCAAGCGGCTGCTGCCCCGGTTGAAAAGCGAGGAAACAGAGGTTGTCATCGTTGCCTTGCCGGAGGCCACCCCGGTCTATGAGGCCCTGCGGCTAGAAGATGATCTTAAGCGGGCACAGATTGCGGCGAACTGGTGGGTCATCAATCAATCTTTCTATCAGGCGGGAACCACCAACACCCTGCTGAAAGCAAAGGCCAGTAACGAAGTGGAGTGGATCAACCGCATCGACAAACACATGGGCGGAAAGTTTGCTCTTGTGGCATGGAGCGCCGACCAGATTAAAGGCGATAAACTGCTGGAACTATGAGAGGAAAAATTGTGAGCCAAAAACCAAAAGTTGCTTTTATATATTCACAATTCCTGCCGAAGTCAAATTGCGGAGGCATTAGGCAGACATTTTGTTGCTGATATATTCGACAGCTATTCTGCCGGAAGTGAAACCAAGCCGCGAATCAATCAGGATGCTGTCCGGCTGATGAAAGACCTCTATGGGATAGATATGGAGAGTGCGCAATATAGTAAAACCTTTGACAGCATCCCGCAGCCACGCAAATTTAAGGAGGTGATTGCCATGAAAAAAGGAAGTGATACAGGTATCAATTTCTTTCAACGGTATCTGACAGTATGGGTATTCTTGTGCATGGTGGTAGGTGTGCTTCTGGGGCATTTTGCTCCAGCGTTCCCGGAATTGCTGGCCCAGTTTGAATATGCCCGCATTTCTATTCCGATGGTTATTCTGATTTGGGTTATGATTTACCCAATGATGCTGAAAGTGGATTTCCAGAGCATCCGCAATGTCGGCAAAAATCCAAAAGGGCTTTTTGTAACATGGATTGTAAACTGGCTTATCAAGCCGTTTACCATGTATGGGATTGCCAGTCTGTTTTTCTTTGTACTGTACAAGGGCTTCATTACACCGGAACTGGCAACGAAGTATCTGGCCGGTGCGGTGCTGCTGGGGGCGGCCCCCTGCACAGCGATGGTGTTTGTGTGGAGTACGCTGACAAAGGGAAATCCGGCCTATACAGTGGTACAGGTGGCGACTAACGATTTAATCATTTTATTAGCCTTTGTGCCTATCGTTAAATTCCTGCTGGGGGTGTCCAACGTCAGCGTTCCCTTTGATACGCTGATTTTAAGCGTGGTGCTGTTTGTAGTCATCCCGCTGGCAGGCGGCATATTAACCCGTATCTTTGTGACCCACAGCAAGGGTACAGAGTATTTTGAAAATGTGTTTGTCCACAAATTTGACTCCGTTACCACGGTGGGGCTGCTGCTGACACTGATTCTTATTTTTATGGGACAGAGTAAGGTCATTTTGGAAAATCCGTTGCACATCGTATTGATTGCGGTGCCGCTGATCTTGCAGACCTTCTTAATCTTCTTTATCGCATATGGCGCCTGTAAGCTGTTGAAGTTACCGCACGATATTTCCGCTCCGGCGGGGATGATCGGCGCATCCAACTTCTTTGAACTGGCCGTTGCCGTTGCGGTTGCCCTATTTGGAACGACAAGCCCTGCGGCACTGGCAACTACTAGATTCATACTATCACCTCTTGGATAGAGTATACCAAATTTGAGCTGCTTTTTCTTCCCCGCAAACAGCGAATTTAAATAAAATGATGCCGAGCCCCATGCCGAGCTCTATGCTGTGGGCAGATGTTTGCTGATAAATGCCTGCCGGAAAATTTCTGCGGGTAGATTTTTTCGGACAAATCCTGCCCTGGCAAATTTATCCCTGGCCGGGAATTGCGAAAAACAGTATTGACAAAGATAACAATACGAGTAATAGTGATATTATAGCATTGTATGCAGAAATCGTGGAACACCAGAAACTGAATTTTTAAACAGATTCCGGTACAGCCCACGCCGCGCAGCAGAGGAGGTGTAAGTATGGATATTAACGAGGACAGGTTGTGGTCAGATATCCAGGAGTTGGGAAGGATTGGGCGAAATTCGGACGGCGGCATCACGCGTCTGTCCTTTACGCCCCAGGACCGGCAGGCACAGGACTGGCTGGAAACCAGGATGAGGGACGCCGGGCTTGCCGTGAGGGAGGATGCGGCCGGCAATCTGATCGGGGAGCTTTATGGCAGCCGGCCTGAAAAGCCATGCGTCATGTGCGGCTCCCATTACGATACCGTGCCGGAGGGCGGGCGGTTTGACGGGACCCTTGGCATCCTCTCGGCCCTGGAGGCGGTACGGAGGATTCGGGAACAGGGAATTGCCACGGAGCGGACCATACGCCTGGCAGCCTTTAAGGACGAGGAGGGAAGCCGTTTTGGATATGGGATGGTGGGCAGTAAATCCATCTGCGGCATACTGGACCCCGCGGGACTTACGTCCAGGGACAAGGATGGAATCTCCCTGGAACAGGCCATGACTGATTACGGATGCAGGCCCCGCCAGCTGGCCTCCTGCAGAATGGAGGATGTGGGGGCGTATCTGGAGCTTCACATCGAGCAGGGAAAGGTGCTGGAGGACTATGGGGCATCCATCGGAGTTGTAAGCGGCATAGCCGGGCTGGTGCGGTATACTGTGGAGATTCGGGGAGAAAGCGGACACGCAGGCGCCACGCCCATGAAGGACAGAAAGGATCCGGTTCCTGCCATGTGCCGGTGGATTGGCAGGGTGACGGAGCTGGCAGAGGGACGGGAGTCATGCGTGGCCACCGTGGGCTCCATTGCCGCATATCCCGGAGCACGAAATGTAATCTGTGAGCGTGTAGTGTTTTCTCTGGACCTGCGCTCCATCTATGAGGAGGACCTGAGGGAAATCGTGGACGAGATGGAACGATACGGGGCAGAGCTGTCCTCACTCCACGGAGTGGGAGTCGGCCTGCGGCTGGACCTGGCACTTCCCCCATGCCGCTGCCATGAACCCTTCCGGGAAGCCATAAAGAATATCTGCCGGTCAGAGGGATATTCTTTTATGGAACTGATGAGCGGGGCAGGCCATGACTGCATGAATTTTAAGGATGTGTGCCCTGCTGCCATGATTTTCGTGCCGTCAAGGGGCGGCCTGTCCCACCGGAAGGAGGAGTTTACTTCCAGGGAAGACTGCGCCCGCGGTACCAGGGTTTTACTGAGGCTTCTGCTTGAGACGGCAGGCGTTTCTGATATGATTGACTGACAAAGGAGATTACTATGGAGAAATTAGAAGAATTTTTTAAATTAAAAGAAAGGGGAACCAGTGTCAAGATAGAGGTCCTGGCGGGTATTACCACGTTCATGACCATGGCCTATGTGCTGGTGGTCCAGCCCGGCGCCATCATTGGTTTTGGGGATGCGGTATCCTTTACGGACATCAACGGGCTGGTTATCACCAAGGAGGCAATTGCGGTTACATGTGCTGTCATCAGCGCGCTCATTACCCTGCTCATGGGCTTTTATGCCAACCTGCCCTTTGCGCTGGCAACGGGAATGGGAACCAACTTCATGTTTGGCGCTCTGCTTCAGTCCAATACCCTGTCCTTTGGCGCCATCATGGCCATAACCCTGATATCCGGCCTGATTTTTGTGGTCCTGACTATTTTCGGGGTAAGGGATTTGATTGTCAAGGCCATACCTAAGAACATAAAGGTGGCCATTGGGTCGGCAATCGGTTTTTACATTGCCTATCTGGGATTTAAGAATTCGGGCATCGGCACCTTTACCAATGGAATCGGAATGGGGAATTTCAAGGAGCCGGCTGTATTCATCGCCCTGCTGGGGCTGATTATCATTGCCATTCTGACGGCATACAGGGTAAACGGCGCCATCCTCATCGGCATTATCGCGGTCACAGTGATGGGAATTCCTCTGGGCGTGACCACCCTGCCGGATACCTTTGCCAAAATGCCGGATTTTTCATCCTGGGGAAATATTGTGTTCTGCTTTGACTTCAAAGGACTGTTGTCCTTCCAGGCCATCATATATGTGTTCATTGCCTTTTGCGGGGACTTTTTTTCCACGTTGGGAACCGTGCTGGGAGTGGCCGGCAAGGCCGGTATGCTGGATGAGGACGGGAACATGCCCGGAATCCAGAAACCCTTCCTGGTAGACGCCATCGGCACCTGTGTGGGAGCCTGTACCGGCAATACCACCATCACCACCTTTGTGGAATCCACATCAGGCGTGGAGGCAGGCGGCAGAACCGGCCTGACCAGCATTGTGGTAGCCATTCTCTTTGCCGTCATGGTATTCTTTTCGCCCCTGATTCTGATGATTCCGGACGCGGCCACTGGACCTGCCCTTATCTTTGTGGGATTTCTGATGGTATCAGGTATCAGGAACATTGATTTCAGCGATTTCACGGAAGCCTTCGGCCCGTTTGTCATGATTATGTTTGTTATTTTCTGCGGAAGCATTGCGGCTGGAATCGCGGCAGGCATCCTGGCATATATCATAATCAAGACTGCTACGGGTAAGTTCAGGGAGCTGCATCCGGTCATGTATGTGCTGGCCATTCCGCTGGTCATGTATTTTGTGTTTAAATAGAAGAATTGTTAACAGAATTATATTTGTAAAGAAGGGAAGGATAGAGATGAAGATACAGCCAAGAGATAAAAGGGCCCTTCTCAGGGCGGCTCTGGGAGAGATAAAAAGTGATTTGGCCGTAAGGAATGTACAGCTGGTCAATGTTATTACCGGGGAAATTTACCCGGCCAGCGTGTTTGTATATGACGGCTTCATTGCCCATGTGGAATATAAGGCATTGGGCCAGGAAGAACAGTATGCAAAGGAGGTGGTGGACGGACAGGGAAAATACCTGATTCCGGGCCTGATAGACGCCCATGAGCATATTGAGAGTTCCATGATGACGCCCAGGAATTTTGCAAAGGCAGTGATTCCCAAAGGAACCACCACTGTCATCACAGATCCCCATGAGATTGGCAATGTCTGGGGCATTGAGGGAGTGCAATACATGCACGAGGCTTCGGAGGGCCTTCCTATGCGCCAGCTGATAGACATACCCAGCTGTGTGCCTGCCGTACCTGGCCTGGAACATGCAGGCGCCGAGTTTGGGCCGGCGGAGATTGAGGAGCTGGCAAAGCTGGAGCGCGTGGTGGGGCTGGCGGAAGTCATGGATTATCTGGATGTGATTTATGGCGGCGACCGCATGATGGACATTATCAGGACAGCTGAGGAGCACGGCTTGTACCTCCAGGGACATGCCCCCTTTGTGGAGGGAAGGATGCTGTCCGCCTATCTGTGCGGAGGCCCCAATACCTGTCACGAGTCCAGGACGGCTGAGGAAGCCCTGGAAAAGATGAGAAGCGGCATGCGGGTGGATGCCAGGGACAGCTCAATCACCAAGAATGTGGAGGCCATATGGAGCGGGGTTAAGAATTGCCGTTTCTTTGACAACTTCTGTCTGTGTACCGATGACAGGGAGGCGGATGATATCCTCCACAACGGCCATATCAATGATGTGGTCAGGGCAGCCATAAGATACGGCATGGAGCCGGTGGCGGCCATCAAGAGCGCTACACTGAATTCAGCCAGGGAGGCAGGATTGCAGAACCTGGGCGCTATTGCGCCGGGATATGCGGCTGATATGCTTCTGGTAGATGATTTGAGGGAACTGACGCCCAGCCACGTGTTCTATGGAGGTAAGCTGGTGGCACAGGACGGCAGGCTTCTGGCAGAAATTGAGGACAAATCCTACCCGCTGGAATCAGCCAACTCAGTCCACGTAAGGAAGCTGACACCGGAGGACTTTACCATCCACCCGCCCGTATCCCAGGGAAAAGTAAAGGTCAACCTGATGAAATACTATGATATGAACCTCTCCACCACGGATATCGTGTGTGAGGAGGTTTGGGTGAAGGACGGCAGAATCGATATAAGCGGGGATGAGGACCTGAAGTTTGTGGCAGTGGTCAACCGCTATGAGGGCAATGACAACATAGCCCTGGGTCTGGTCAGGGGCTTTGGCACAAAGACAGGCGCCCTGGCATCCACGGTATCCCATGACAGCCACAACCTGACCATTGTGTACGGCGACCCGGAGGAGGCCCTTATGGCGGCAGAGGAGCTGGCGCGGACAGGCGGCGGTATGTGCGCCGTGAAGGAGGGAAAGATTCTTCATACTTTGGCTTTGCCTCTGGCAGGCCTTATGTCCCTCAAGCCGGCAGAGGAGCTGGCAGAGGACAGCGCCATGATGAAGGATGCCAACCGGGTCCTGGGCCTGACCAACATGGAAAATCCTTTACTTCGCATTGTGACCCTTGCCCTTCCGGTCATACCCGATGCCAAGATGTCGGATATGGGGCTGGTGCAGGTGACTGCAAAACGGATTGTACCGCTGTTTCCGGAATAGTATAGGATTCTATAATATGTAATCCAACTTAAATATACAGATAAAAAAGGGGGCTGGAAGTGCTATTCAAGCACACTCCAACTCCCTTTTATTATCTTATGTATGAGACATGGTTCCCAGGCAGGGGCTGTAGGCAGCTACAGGACGCCTTCCGTTTCCGCGGTCCTCCCTGGAACTCTCTGTTTTCAGGTTCTTATGAGCTGTGGCCAGCATCAGCTTGATTCTGTTCAGCTGGTTCACTTCGCTGGCGCCAGGGTCGTAGTCCACGGCAATGATATTGGACTGGGGGTAATTCCGGCGCAGTTCCTTGATGACGCCCTTTCCCACGATGTGGTTGGGCAGGCATCCAAAGGGCTGGGTACAGATGATGTTGTTCACGCCGCTGTGAATCAGCTCCAGCATCTCGCCTGTCAGGAACCATCCTTCGCCGGTCTGGTTGCCCAGGGATACAAAGCCCTTGGCCATCTGGGCCAGCTCGTTGATGGCTGACGGAGGCGTAAAATGCATGCTGGCCGTCAGTTCCTTCCTGGCTGTCCTGCGGAAATACTCCAACAGGGCAATTCCCGCGTTGCACAGCCTGGCAGTGGATTTCCTGGAGCCCAGGTGCTCGGCCTTAAAGTTGCTGTTGTAGAAGGAATACAGCAGGAAATCCATCAAATCCGGCATCACTGCCTCGGCGCCCTCGGATTCCAGCAGCTCCACAATGTGGTTGTTGGCCAAAGGAGAGAATTTCACCAGGATTTCCCCTACAATGCCCACCTTTGGCTTCTTTACATCCAGCCTGGGGAGAGCGTCAAAATCCCGGATGATTCCCTTTATATTGCGTCCGAATTCCATCATGGCCGCATTTTTCTTGGACAGGGAGGCAATACAGCGGGCCTTCCATTTCTCATGAAGGGCATTGGCACTGCCTGGCTCCGCCTCATAGGGCCGGGTGGCATAGAGCACCCGCATGAAGATATCGCCGTACACAATGGCCTGCATGGCCTTTGTCAGCAGGGGCACGGTGAAGGTAAAGCCGGGATTGGTCTCCATGCCGTTGGCGTTGACGGAGATAACCGGTATCTGGGGCATTCCCGCCTTTTCCAGGGCCCTGCGGATGAAGCCGATGTAGTTGGATGCACGGCAGCCGCCGCCGGTCTGGCTCATGAGGACAGCCGTGTGGTCCAGGTCATATTTGCCTGACAGCAGAGCGTCCATGATTTGTCCGATGACAATGAGGGACGGGTAGCAGGCGTCGTTATTAACATATTGGAGTCCCACATCCACGGCGTTGCGGTTGTGGTTCTGCAGTACTTCAATCTTATATCCAAAGGAGCGGATAGCCGGCTCCAGAAGGTCAAAATGAATGGGCGACATCTGCGGGCAGAGAAGGGTGTAATCCTTTTTCATCTCCTTGGTGAACATCACGCGGTGATAGGCGCTTGACACCACTCTGCGCTCAAAATGTCTCTGGTCCCTTACCTTTAAGGCTGCAATGAGGGAGCGGATTCGTATTCTGGCAGAACCCAGGTTATTGACCTCGTCAATCTTTAATACCGTATAAATCTTGCCGGAACGGGTCAGGATATCAGCCACCTGGTCCGTGGTCACTGCATCCAGTCCGCATCCAAAGGAGTTGAGCTGAATCAGATCCAGATTATCCTGGGTCTTCACAAAGCTGGCAGCCGCGTAAAGGCGGGAGTGGTACATCCACTGGTCCGTCACCACCAGAGGCCGTTCCACCCTGCCCAGATGGGATACGGAGTCCTCGGTGAGGACGGCAAATCCGTAAGAGGTAATCAGCTCCGGTATGCCGTGGTGAATCTCAGGGTCCACATGGTATGGCCTGCCGGCCAGGACAATGCCTCTCTTCCCATGTTCCTTCAGCCAGGCCAGAGTCTCCTCGCCTTTTTTCATCAAATCATCGCGGGAGGCAGTCAGTTCCTGCCAGGCGGCATGGGAAGCCATCCTGACTTCGGCAGCCGGAATCTGGAATGTCCTGGAAAATTCCTTTACAAGGGCATCGGTGAGAATCTCCTCATTGGTAAACGCCATAAAGGGATTCATGAAACGTACGTTTTCCTCGGCCAGCGCCTCCACGTTATTTTTAATGTTTTCCGCATAGGAGGTGACCATGGGACAGTTGTAGTGGTTGCCTGCGTCCGGGCTCTCATTGCGCTCATAGGGGATGCAGGGGTAGAAGATGAACTTTACGCCCTGCCTGATAAGCCAGGTCACATGTCCGTGTACCAGCTTGGCAGGATAGCATTCGGATTCGCTGGGGATGGATTCGATTCCCAGCTCATAGAGCTGCCTGGTGGACTGGGGAGACAGCACCACATGGTAGCGCAGCTTCTTAAAAAACACAGCCCAGAAGGGGAAGTTCTCATACATGTTGAGCACCCTTGGAATGCCCACCGTACCGCGGTCCGCCTGGTCCAGGGGCAGGGATTCGTAGTCAAACATCCGGTGATACTTGTAATCAAACAGGTTGGGTATCTCCTTCTTGGCCTTTTCAAGGCCAAGTCCCCTCTCACAGCGGTTGCCTGAGATAAAGCGGCGTCCGCTTCCGAACTGGTTGATGGTCAGCACACAGTGGTTGTTGCATCCCTTGCAGCGGGTCATGGAGGTGCTGTACTTAAGACCGATGATTTTCTCAAGGGAGAGCATGGAGGTCTCCGGTTCATTGGCCATGTGATAGCGTTCCCTGGCAATGAGGGCAGCGCCAAAGGCGCCCATGATGCCTGCGATGTCCGGGCGCACTGCCGGGCATCCTGATATTTTTTCAAAGCTTCTGAGCACGGCGTCGTTGTAGAAGGTGCCTCCCTGGACCACCACGTGGTCTCCAAGGTCGGAAGCGTTTGTAATCTTAATTACCTTGAATAATGCGTTCTTGATGACGGAATAAGCCAGACCTGCGGAAATGTCGGCCACGGTGGCCCCTTCCTTCTGGGCCTGTTTTACGTTGGAATTCATGAATACCGTGCAGCGGGTGCCCAGATCAGTGGGATTTTCCGCAAACAGGGCCTCCCTGGCAAAATCCTCCACACTGTAGTTCAGGCTCTTGGCAAATGTCTCGATGAAGGAACCGCATCCGGAGGAGCATGCCTCGTTGAGCTGTACGCTGTCCACTGTGCCGTCCTTAATCTTGATGCATTTCATGTCCTGTCCGCCGATGTCCAGGATACAGTCCACATCCGGCTCAAAGAAGGCAGCCGCATAGTAGTGGGATATGGTCTCCACCTCGCCTTCATCCAGCATCAGAGCTGCCTTTAACAGGGCCTCGCCGTAACCGGTGGAACAGGAGTACGCGATACGGGCGGTTTCAGGCAGCTGCTCCTTTATCTCCCGGATAGCCCGGATGGCGGTGGCCAGGGGGCTTCCGTTGTTATTGTCATAGAAACGGTACAGCAGTGTGCCGTCCTCGCCTACCAGGGCAGCCTTGGTGGTGGTGGAGCCGGCGTCAATGCCCAGGTAGCAGCACCCCTCATAGGTGGACAGGTCTCCGCTCTTTACATGGTTGCTGGCATGACGGGCACAGAACCGGTCATAGTCTGCCTGGTCCTTAAAGAGGGGATCCATGCGCTTGACCTCAAAATCCATCTTAATGCCTGAGGACAGTCTCTGAATCAGGGTCTCCAGGGGAATGGCCTCCTGGTTATCCTGGGGATTCATGGCTGCTCCCACAGCCGCGAAGAGGTGGGAGTGGTCCGGCGCAATAACCTGCTCCGGTGTCAGGCGGAGCGTGCGGATGAAGCTTTCCCGAAGCTGAGGCAGGAAGTGGAGGGGACCGCCTAAGAACGCGACATTTCCCCGAATGGGCTTGCCGCAGGCCAGACCGCTGATGGTCTGATTGACCACGGCCTGGAAAATGGAGGCAGCCAGGTCTTCCCTGGTGGCGCCCTCATTAATCAGGGGCTGTATATCGGATTTTGCAAACACACCGCAGCGGGCCGCAATGGGGTAGATGGCCTTATAATGTTCCGCGTAATCGTTAAGGCCGGAGGCGTCTGTCTGGAGCAGGGCAGCCATTTGGTCAATAAAAGAACCGGTGCCTCCCGCACAGATTCCGTTCATTCTCTGGTCGATGCCTCCGGTGAAATAAATGATTTTTGCGTCCTCACCGCCCAGCTCGATGGCAACATCGGTCTGAGGCGCGAAGTCCTGAAGCGCAGAGGCCACGGCCACCACCTCCTGGACAAAGGGAACCTCCAGATGGGAGGAGAGAGTGAGCCCTCCGGAACCGGTTATGACAGGGATTACCTGAATGGGGCCGGTTATCTCACGGGCTTTTTTTAAAAGTCCCGCCAGAGTTTCCTGTATATTGGCATAATGGCGTTCGTAATCGGAGAATACTATATGGGAAGCCTGATTTAACAGTGCAACTTTGACGGTTGTGGAACCGATATCGATTCCAAGCGTAAGGGTATTTGTATGTAATTTCATATATGCGGGGTTTTACCCTGACCTCCTTTGTAACTTGACGGCTGTTCTGCCATGCCATGGGGAAAACCATGTCCGGCAGTACTGGGGGACCGTAAAGCTGTTTTACATGTATCATAATACAGTTTTATGGGGAATACTGTGACTTATGCAACAAATTCCGGCATTGGGATGCTGGATATTCATAGTAGAGTTTAACATAAAATATGTATAAATACAATTGGGGACAGGCGTTAAAAAGTCGTGAAGAAATGGCGAAAATTGTGCATGTTTCTACGGGTCCCATTATACTGTTCAGGTAAAATTTATGTATTCTCTCTGAAAAATATTCGGTATAATATTAAATGAGAGGCTATTTCATTTGACAAAAGCGGGGGCAGTCACTATAATGAGAACGTATAATTTCAGAATGGGGGAGAGTTCGCATGATACGGATTTTTAAGACCGAAGACGGTGCTATGCACGAAAAGGAAGAGATGCAGCCTGGCTGCTGGATTGCGTTAACAAACCCTACAGCCTCAGAAATCATTGACATCGCAGATGCCTATCAGATTGACCCGGACCATTTGCGGGCGCCTCTGGATGAGGAGGAGCGGTCCCGTATAGAGGTGGAGGATGAATACACCCTGATTCTGGTGGACATTCCTTCCATTGAGGAGCGCAACGGCAAGGACTGGTTTGTCACCATCCCTCTGGCTATCATCACCACCAAGGATGTGCTGATTACGGTCTGCCTGGAGGAGACGCCTGTGCTCACTTCCTTTATGGACGGAAGGGTGAGAGATTTCCACACCTTCATGAAGACCAGGTTTATCCTGCAGATTCTCTATAAAAATGCTACCCAGTTCCTTCAATACCTCCGAATCATTGATAAGAAGAGCGAAGTCATTGAGCGCAAGCTTCACCAGTCTCAGAAGAACGAGGAACTGATTGAGCTTTTGGAGCTGGAGAAGTCTCTGGTATACTTTACCACGTCCCTTCGTTCCAACGAGGTGGTGCTGGAGAAGCTGCTGCGCATTGAGAAGATAAAGAAGTACCCGGAGGACACGGACCTGCTGGAGGATGTAATCGTGGAGAACAAGCAGGCCATTGAGATGGCTAATATATACAGCGGCATCCTGAGCGGCACCATGGATGCATTTGCATCAGTCATCTCCAACAACCTTAATATTGTCATGAAGTTTTTGGCTACCGTTACCATCGTGCTGTCCATACCAACCATGATAGCCAGCTTCTACGGCATGAACGTTAACTCACATGGGATGCCTTTCGCGGACAGTCCCTATGGATTTGCCATTGTACTGGGCCTGACCCTGCTGCTGTCACTGTTTGTTGCGTATATATTTAATAAGAAAGACCTGTTTTGATTTAAAACATACAGGCAAATGAAAAGGATGATAGGATGAGATTTTTTAATAAGCTTGAGCGCAGGTTTGGCAAATATGCCATCCATAACCTGATGTATTACATCATCATTATGTATATCATGGGTTTTGTCATGATGTACATGGACCCCATGTTCTTTACCCGGTACCTGAGCCTGGACGCTGAGGCCATTCTTCACGGACAGGTCTGGAGGCTGGTGACATTTCTGCTGTACCCGCCCACACTGAGCCCATTCTGGATTATATTTGCGGCGCTCATGTACTATTCACTGGGCCGTTCCCTGGAGGCAGTGTGGGGGGCGTTCCGTTTTAATGTGTTCTTTTTTATGGGAGCCATCGGCATCATACTTGCCGAGTTTATTGTATACTTTATCTGGGGCTGGGATATGCACCTTAACACCTCATACCTGAGTATGTCCATATTTCTGGCATATGCGGTGATTTTCCCGGAGGATTACTTTTATATTTACTTTATACTTGCCATCAAGGCTAAATGGCTGGCGCTGTTTGACGCCTTTTTCCTGGTGTTCGGGTTCGTATACGGCAGTTTACCCCAGCGAATCGCCATTTTCCTGTCCCTTGCCAACTTCATCATTTTCTTCCTGATGACAAAGGATTTTAAGAAGTACAGTCCCAAGGAAGTGAAGCGCAAGCAGGATTTCAAGGTAAAGACCATGCGGCCCGTGAACCGCACCCATCATAAGTGCGCGGTCTGCGGCAGGACGGACGAGGAAAGTCCTGGCATGGAGTTCCGCTATTGCTCAAAATGTGAAGGCAGCTATGAGTACTGCATGGATCATTTATATACACATCAGCACGTGAAGAAATCGGATTACCCCAAATCATGATTCCGTTTCACGTCTGAATCTGTCGTTACACTATAAACTTTTATGGAGGAAAAATCATGAAAAAAACCAAGATTATCTGTACTATGGGCCCCAATACCAGCGACAAGAATGTTATGATGGAGCTTGCCAGGAATGGTATGGATGTGGCCCGTTTTAACTTTTCACACGGAGACTACAACGAGCATCAGGGACGCCTGGAGCTGTTAAAGGAAGTGCGCAAGGAGTTAGATATTCCGGTTGCAGCGCTCCTCGATACCAAGGGACCGGAGATTCGTACCGGACAGCTGAAGGACGGCAAAAAGGTGACGTTGAAGGAAGGCCAGACCTATACCCTGACCACCAGGGAACTGGTGGGTGACGATACCATCGGCTATATCAATTACAGCGGACTGAATGAGGATGTTGCTGCGGGCAATCGGATTCTCATTGACGATGGACTGATTGAGCTGGAAGTGCGCGAGGTGAAGGATACGGACATTGTCTGTGAGGTCTTAAGCGGAGGCGAGCTGGGAGAGAAGAAGGGCGTCAATGTTCCCAATGTAAAGATTAAGCTTCCGGCCCTGACGGATAAGGATAAAGAGGATATCCGTTTTGGAATCAGACAGGGATTTGACTTCATTGCGGCATCCTTTGTACGCACGGCTGACTGTATAAAGGAAATCAAGGCCATGCTGGATGAGCAGGGTTCCAGCATGAAGGTCATTGCAAAGATTGAGAACGCGGAGGGCATCGAGAACCTGGACGCCATCATAGAGGCAGCGGACGGCATCATGGTAGCCAGAGGCGATATGGGTGTGGAGATACCGGCTGAGAAGGTTCCCCACATCCAGAAGAAGATTATCCGCAAGTGCAACGAGGCATGTAAAATTGTTATCACGGCAACCCAGATGCTGGATTCCATGATCCGCAACCCAAGACCTACCAGGGCTGAGGTGACGGACGTTGCAAACGCGGTGTATGACGGCACGGACGCGGTGATGCTTTCCGGCGAGACAGCCATGGGCAAGTATCCTGTGGACGCCCTTAAGATGATGGTATCCATTGCACTGGAGACAGAGATGCATCTGGACTATGCAGGATACCGTCAGAGGAAGGTGACAGAGCAGAACATGAAGAATGTTTCAAACGCCGTGTGCTTTGCCTCGGTGTCAACCGCTCATGACCTGGATGCGGATGTCATCATCGCTCCCAGCATCACAGGCTTTACCACCCAGATGCTCTCCAAGTGGAGACCGGGTGCCAGAATCATCGGCATGTCCCCCAGCATGGCTACCGTACGCCAGATGCAGCTTCAGTGGGGCGTGGTACCGGTATGGTCCCGCCGCGCAGAGTCCACGGACGAACTGATCGAGAACTCCGTGGAAGAGCTTAAGGACAGAGGACTTGTGGAGGAAGGCGAACTGGCTGTCATCACAGCCGGAGTCGTAACCTACGCAAGACGCCATGAGGCAGCCACCCAGACCAATATCATGAGAGTCATTAATATTGAATAAAGGACATCTTCCCGCCCCTGAGAGGCGGGAAGATGTCCGCTACCCAAACGGAGCGTAGCGGAGTTCGGGTTTCCCGTACAATTGAAAAAAACACTGGACAAGGAAGTCTGCCCGGGAGTACAATTGAACATATTGTACTTCCTGACAGGCTTTTTGCGCAAAAAGGGAAAGGAGACACATAGATAATGGATAAGAAGCCATTCGTAACACTGGAACAATTAAGAGAGATTGAGAAGACATACCCCACGCCCTTTTATCTATACGATGAGAGGGGAATCAAGGAGAATGCAGCCAGGCTTAAGCAGGCGTTTTCCTGGAACAAGGGATATAAGGAATATTTTGCAGTCAAGGCCACGCCCAATCCATTTCTGTTAAATATACTGAAGGACATGGGATGCGGCACGGACTGCTCATCCATGACAGAGCTTATGATGTCCAAGGCATGCGGTTTTTCCGGCCCTGACATCATGTTTTCCTCCAACGATACGCCCCCTGAGGAATTTGCCTATGCAGAAAAGCTGGGAGCTATCATTAACCTGGACGACATCACCCATATACAGTGCCTGGAGGAGACTCTGGGACATATTCCGGAGACCATCAGCTGTCGCTTTAATCCGGGCGGTCTGTTCAAAATCAGCAATGACATCATGGACAATCCCGGAGATTCCAAATACGGAATGACCACAGAGCAGATTGGACAGGCATTTAAGATTCTGAAGGAAAAGGGCGCAAAGCATTTCGGCATACATGCGTTCCTGGCCAGCAATACGGTGACCAATGAATATTACCCCATGCTGGCAAAAATCCTGTTTGAGCTGGCTGTTAAACTGAAAGAGGAGACAGGCGTCCATATCGCATTCATCAATCTGTCCGGCGGCATCGGGATTCCCTACCGTCCGGACCAGGAGCCCAATGACATCCTGGCAATCGGTGACGGCGTAAGGAGGGTCTATGAGGAGATTCTGGTTCCTGCCGGCATGGATGATGTGGCTCTGTGCACGGAACTGGGGCGTTTCATGATGGGGCCTTACGGCGCCCTGGTGACAAAGGCCATCCATGAGAAACACACTTATAAGGAGTATGTGGGCGTGGATGCCTGCGCCGTGAACCTGATGCGGCCGGCCATGTACGGCGCTTACCATCACATCACTGTCATGGGCCGGGAGGATGAGCCCTGCACCCACATGTATGATGTGGTAGGTTCCCTGTGCGAGAACAATGATAAATTTGCCATTGACCGTATGCTTCCGGAAATCAGAAAGGGAGACCTTCTGTTTATCCACGATGCGGGCGCCCACGGATTTGCCATGGGATATAATTATAACGGCAAGCTGAAATCAGCGGAGCTTCTGTTAAAGGAGGACGGCACTGTGGAGATGATACGCAGGGCAGAAACTCCTGAGGATTACTTTGCTACCTTTGATTTTTGTGATATACTGAGGGATATTGACTGATGAATGAAGCGGCATCAGGTATGCCCGGGAGCCCTGGCGCACTGCAGAAGGCAGTCTGCCGGGGCTTTGCTGCGGTTTTGACAAGGAGGTATGAGGTTGGTAAGGATTGGTTTCATAGGAATGGGCAATATGGGAAACGCCATTTTAAATGGGCTTCTCAAGACACATGGACCGGAGGATATGATATTTTCAGCGGCCCGTCAGGATAAGATGGAGGCAGTGACAGCCAGGACAAAGGTGCCCCATGCCTGTTCCAACAGGGAATGTGCAGAAGCAGTGAAGTATCTGATACTGGCAGTAAAGCCCCAGTATTTTGACGCGGTGTTTTCGGAAATAAGGGATGTGGTAACGCCGGAGCAGGTGGTGATATCCCTGGCGCCCGGCATCACCATTTCCAATATCACGGAGCGCCTGGGAGGGAATGTGCGGGTGGTAAGAGCCATGCCCAACACGCCTGCCATGCTGGGAGAAGGCATGACCGGCGTGACCTATGGGGAAGCGTCCTATACAGAGGAGGAAAAGGAAACCATCCGGGACATCTTTTCCTCCTGCGGAAGGGTGGAATTGGTGGAAGAACGGCTTATGGATGCAGTTGGCTGCGTCAGCGGCAGTTCGCCGGCTTTTGTGTACATGTTCATTGAGGCCCTGGCTGACGGCGGGGTCAAATACGGCCTTCCCAGAAAGACAGCCTATGCCATGGCGGCCCAAACTGTGCTGGGAAGCGCGAGAATGGTTCTGGAGACAGGAAAGCATCCGGGGCAGTTAAAGGATGAGGTGTGTTCCCCCGGCGGCACCACCATCGCAGGTGTATCAGCCCTGGAGGAGCATGGCCTGAGAAATGCGGTCATCAAGGCGGCGGACGCCTGCTATGAGAAAACGCAGCGCATGAAATAGGATAATGATATTCAAATCATAACAGAGAGGATGGAACAGACATGGAAGAAAAGGAAAATAATACGCAGATACCGGTTATACGGCTGGACCGCCAGCTTAAATATGAGGGAAACATTCTTAAGATATATGAGGACAAGGTCCTGGCAAACGGTCATGAGGCAAGGTGGGATTTCATCCATCACGATGGTGCCGCAGCTGTCCTGCCTGTTGCTGACGATGGAAAAATCCTTATGGTGCGCCAGTACCGCAATGCTCTGGACCGTTATACCCTGGAGATTCCGGCAGGCAAGCTGGATGAGCCGGGAGAGCCAAAGGTGGAGTGCGCGTTCCGGGAGCTGGAGGAGGAGACCGGATACAGAGTGGAGTCACCGGAGAAACTGGAGTATCTTATGAGCCTTACCACGACTGTTGCGTTCTGCGATGAGGCCATTGACATATTCGTGGCCCACAACCTGATTCCATCCCATCAGCATCTGGACGAGGATGAGGTGATCAATGTGGTTCCATGCAGCCTGGAGGAACTGGAGGACATGATATACACAGGAAAGATTACGGACGGCAAGACCATTGCCGCCATTATGGCCTATGCCAGAAAATACCGTTCTGAGGATAAGAAGGACAGTATGGTGCGGGGCTAAGTCATAAACCATGAATTTCTGTCATACAGTAGTGGGGGAGAAGCTGCAGCGGATATGTTTCTTACCTGTAAACTGGGACAGGAGGATAATGCATGGTAATGAGGTGGTTTAGGCTGCGTCTGGGGACGCTCACCTATGAGGACTGGCTGTTGTTCTGCTTTGTGTCAGGAATTTTTTGCGGTACGGCAGCCGCGCTGGCATTTGGCGGTCCTACGGTGCAGGGGTGTATCCTGGGGGCAGCGGGCTCCCTCGGAGGCGGAAACAGGGGAGTGAAGGAATTTATGACCGTATTCAGGCAGAGGGCGCTGGAGACCTGCGGCGGCTGGCTGGCCGGAATCACGGTGTGCAGCCAGATGCTGTTTGGATTCCTGACCTTTTATGCAGGGATGAGCCTGGCAGTGGTCCTTTCCGTGCTGACCATCCGCAAGGGACTTTTGGGAATCGCCGCATTTTTATGTACGGTCCTGCCCCATGGTCTGGTCTATCTCCTGGTGTGGTACGTGCTGTCAGGCTGGTCCGGACAGGCGCAGAAAAAGCTCCATATCCTGCCGGGACTTCTGCTGTTAATCATCACCGGCGCAGGGGCGTTTCTGGAGGTTTTCGTTTCACCCTTCCTGTGGGGGATTTTTGGATAACGGAGCACAGGACACAAAGGATAAGTGGGGGAAGTAATTATGGAGTGGCTGTTGTTTGCTTTCGGTTCAGCCGTGTTCGCCGGTCTGACTGCCGTCTTATCGAAAATCGGCGTCAGGGATACGGACTCGGATTTGGCTACCGCGGTCCGTACCGCAGTGGTTCTTGTGTTTTCGTGGATTATGGTGTTCCTTACCGGAACGGCTGGTTCCATAGGAACCATAAGCGGCGGAACCTGTCTGTTTCTGGTACTGTCCGGTGTGGCCACAGGGGCTTCCTGGCTGTTCTATTTCAAGGCTCTTCAGCTGGGGGATGTGAACAAGGTGGCTCCCATTGATAAATCCAGCACTATCCTGACCATGTTTCTGGCTGCCCTGATTTTGGGAGAGGGTCTTGGGGGAATAAAAATCCTGTGCATGGTCCTGATTGGGACAGGCACCCTGCTGATGATTCAGAAGCGGGAGGGAAGGGCGGAGCAGCCGGGGAACAGCGGATGGCTTGCGGCTGCCCTTTTATCGGCTGTATTTGCCAGCCTGACCGCCATCCTGGGGAAAATTGGAATACAGGGAGTGGAATCCAACCTGGGAACAGCCATCCGCACCTGCGTGGTGCTGGCAATGGCCTGGCTCCTGGTGTTCCTTCAGGGAAAGCAGAAGCATCTGGGGAGGATTGCGCCAAAGAGCTGGTTTTTCCTCATTATTTCGGGGGTTGCCACAGGAGCTTCCTGGCTGTGTTATTACAGGGCCCTGCAGGACGGGCCTGCCAGTATCGTGGTTCCCATTGATAAGCTCAGTATTCTGGTGACTATACTGTTTTCCAGGATATTCCTGGGGGAGAAGCTGGACCGCAAATCTTTTGCAGGTCTGGTTCTTCTGACCGCAGGAACGCTTCTGCTGTTATTCTAGAGATCCAAAAGGAGAAGATGTACGTGAAGAAGAGAAAAACAGGACATGTCTGCCTGAAGCGGCTGTTCCTGGCTTTGTACATAGAGCCAGTATCTGTTTCAACGAAGAGACAGCGGATGCTCCGGGTGTTTATTACCAGAGCTATGCATCGGTCATGAGGGATTTCCTCAGAGATCCCCTTCTATGGTTTCCCTACCTTATCATCCGGGCCGTGGATGGTAAAAACGACGGGCTGGTGACACCGGAGTCCGCCATGTGGGGCGAATTTAAAGTAACCCTTTCCAACCGTAAGCACAGGGGCATATCCCACGGTGATATGATTGATTTAAAGCGTGAGGATTACAGGGGATTTGATGTGACGGAGTTTTATGTGGAGCTGGTAAAAGCACTGAAAGAAAAGGGATTCTGATGTTTTTTTGAGTTATGTGAGAAAAAAATTTTACCATTGCTTTACAACATATTGACATACAAAAATACCCCCTTCCAACATGTTGTATGTTTTATGTTAATCACTTGAAAATGGGGTCCAAAGTGGGAAAAATATGTTTGATTTTATGGAAAAATGCAGATATAATGATAGTCAGCATACGATTTTGGGCTACTTTTTGTGAGAAACGGGTTAGGGGAAAATAGCGATATGACGTCCGATATAAAAAGCTTTGTGAGCTACCTGAGGGATGTGAAAAAGACCTCCAGGAACACGGAAATTTCCTACCAGAGAGATTTGATGCAGCTGGCGTCTTTTCTGGAGGATAAAGGAATAACAGAAGTTGAAAAGGTGACTAAGACCAGTCTGAATTCATATATCCTTTTTTTGGAAAAAGAGGGGAAGGCCACGACCACCATATCCAGGGAACTGGCATCCATGAAGGCTTTTTTCAATTTTATGTTCAAAGAAGGACGAATCCGCAAGGACCCGGCAGAGCTCCTGAAAGCGCCTAAAATTGAGAAAAAGGCCCCTGTCATACTGAGTGTCAATGAGGTCAACGCTCTGCTAAACCAGCCCGGCATGACAACATCCAAGGAGATACGGGACAAGGCCATGCTGGAGCTTTTGTACGCCACGGGCATACGGGTGTCAGAGCTAATCGGGCTGGAGCTTTCAGATCTTAACATGCAGGTGGGCTACATCACTTGCAGGGATGGACAGAAGGAGCGCATGGTTCCTTTTGGAAAACCGGCCAAGCAGGCTTTGAGTGTGTATCTGGAAAAGGGACGTCACGAGCTGCTTAAGGGTAAGGAATCCCAGTGGCTTTTCACCAATTGCAGCGGCAAGGCCATGAGCCGCCAGGGCTTCTGGAAGATTATCAAGTACTATGGGGAAAAGGCCGGTATCCAGGCAGATATAACCCCTCATACCCTGCGCCATTCCTTTGCTGCCCATCTGATTCGGGGCGGCGCCGATATCCATGCGGTCCAGGCCATGCTGGGACATTCGGATTCCACCACCACCCATATGTACGCTGCCTATTCCGGCAATACGGTGGGAGAAACCTACCGGGCGGCTTTGCCCAGGAAGTAGGGAAGATGCGGTAATGATGTTTTAGTAAGTCCTGTCTTTTTGACAGGGCTTTTTTTGCGTGGTGCAGGACCTGGGCGGCAGTTTATATGAAACCTGTACAGGGAAATCATTTCATGGAAGAGTGGAACATATCCCATCCGGCCAGGAGGAACATACGGTGTTTTGCGGCATGAGTATGTGCACATAAGACGGTTTGATAACCTGTGGAAAATCCTGGTGTTCACTGCGGTTTGCATCCATTGGTTCAACCCCATGGCCTTTAAGGAATATCAGGAATTGGGATAGCGGGCAGCTTTACATGGTAAGGCTGCCTGTATCACGTTGGCCGGCGGGATGATATAGCTCGGGCAGGATATTATAGGCCCGGCATGACGATATATCCCCGGCAGGATATTAAAGCTCCTTTGCCTGGCTCACATAAGAGAGAATCTGCCTGGCATAGGCGTCAGCGATGCCGCCCGGAGACAGCATTTCCGGTTCATATTCCGCGTAGGTGAGAGATGCCTTATATTCCTGCATGAGGGCAGGGGACCAGAGGCAGCCGAACTGTGGAAGAAAAAGTCCCTGCTTTTTGGTGTAGCAGGTTCTGGCAGTGGCCTTTGTACGCGCATCCCTGTCCACATATTCGCCTACGCTTTTATGGATGGCCGTGTCTTCCATGGGCAGGTAATAATAGTCCTTATAGTTGGAATAAAAGTACTTGAGCTCTCCCTGGAAGAGGGCAATATTGCACACAAGAGTGTCCCGGCTCAGCTCCAGGCTTACCGGTGCACTGTCGTATTCCAGGGGCACCGGGATGGCGCAGGGGCTTTTTAAGGTCAGGCTGAGGAAGGGGCAGGCGTTTCCGGCCATGTCATCATAGGTGAAAAGCTGCTGGGATTCCAGTGAAAACGGGGCTTCCATCATATCCGCGTAGCTCAGGATGGGCAGGATGGAGGGCATGCCCTTTAAGTCGTCCTCATTGTGGAGAATCAGCAGGTCGTACAGGAAGGATTCATGGGTCATCAGGTATTCACGGTAGACCTCTATGAGCTGCCCTCCGTTGTATTTGTCTTCCCGGGCAACACCCAGGAACTGCTCTATGGATTTCTGCTTCATGTTCTCAAGGCCCAGCAGCTTACGGTAGGGTTTTATTTTTTTGTAGATATCCACGCTTTTTATGCGGTCAAAATCATAGGGCAGGTCCAGCCGGCGGCAGCATTTTAAAAGATATGGGATATCAAAGCCGTCTCCGTTAAAATGTACCAGTATCTTAAAGCGCTCCATGAAGGTGAAGAAGGCTGTCAGAATCTCCCTCTCGGATTCGCGCGAGTTGGCAAACCACTGTATGAGCCTCCAGCCAAAGCCGTCGTGGTATGTGCAGCCGATCAGGTACAGCTGGGATGTGTCGCCGGAAAAACCAGTGGTTTCTATATCGAAAAACAACAGGTCCTTAAGGGGGCCAATGCGCTCCAGAGGATATGTATCAGGTAAATCTACGGGATGTTTAACGGTTATCATGTGTAATCACTCCTTTTTTAGCGGGAACCGGATATGAGCTGCGGTAAACTCCGGATATCCCCTATGGGTTAGTGTATACTAAAAAATCCGGGAACGCAAGTGTCTGATGCCCGGAGTTTGGCCCAAAACAGAATATTTGTTCGGCAGACTTGCATTGGATTCATGGGTATGATATGATGAAGGGCAGGACATTAGAGAGAGAAAGAACAGGAAGAATATATGATTTCTTACGTAAAAGGGCCTCTCGTGGCCATTGAGGAAGACGTTATCGTGGTGGAGGCAGGTCATGTGGGCCTGGCCATCCACGTGCCTGTCTCCCTGCTTCCGGAGCTTCCGGGAATGGGGAAAGAGGTGACGGTTTATACATATTTTCAGGTAAGGGAGGATGCCATGACGCTCTATGGCTTCCTTCACAGTCAGGACAGGGACATGTTCAGGCAGCTGCTGGGGGTGAACGGCATCGGACCAAAGGGCGCATTGGGAATTCTCTCCGTGCTCCGACCGGACGACCTGCGCCTGGCCATTGTCAGCGAGGATGTGAAGGCCCTGGCCAAAGCGCCGGGCATTGGCAACAAGACGGCCCAGCGCCTGATTCTGGATTTGAAGGACAAGATATCCATGGACGACGTGCTGGGGAACATGGCCGGCGGGGCCGGCATGGGTGCTGTGGATACAGGCGCATCCGTGGCAGGCATGGTGGAAGCGGCCAAGGAGGCAGTCCAGGCGCTGGTAGCCCTTGGCTACACCAACACGGAGGCATCCAGGGCAGCGAAGCAGGTGGAGGTCACGGACGGGATGACTTCGGAGGATGTGTTAAAGGCGTCCTTGAAGCATCTGTCCTTCCTGTAAGGATTCTGGCAAACGTGAAATTGGGATATGCAGAGGTGTAAATGGAACGCAGGATTATAACAACGCAAGTGACGGCGGAAGACGAGCGCATAGAGACCACGCTCCGACCCCAATGTCTCAGGGATTATGTGGGGCAGGAGAAGATTAAGTCCACCCTGAACATCTATATAGAAGCAGCCAAGACCAGAGGGGAGCCCCTGGACCATGTGCTGTTTTACGGCCCGCCGGGCCTGGGCAAGACCACGCTGGCAGGTATCATTGCCAATGAGATGGGAACCAATATGAAGGTCACCAGCGGCCCGGCCATTGAAAAGCCGGGAGAGATGGCGGCCATTCTGAACAATCTCCAGGAAGGAGATGTGCTATTCGTGGACGAAATACACCGTCTGAACCGTCAGGTGGAGGAGGTGCTGTACCCGGCCATGGAGGATTTTGCCATCGACATCATGCTGGGAAAGGACTCCACTGCCAGGTCCATACGCCTGGACCTGCCCCATTTTACCCTGGTGGGAGCCACCACCAGGGCAGGACTTCTCACCGCGCCTTTAAGGGACCGGTTCGGAGTGATTCAGCGGCTGGAATTCTATACGCCGGAGGAGCTGAAAATCATTATCCTCCACTCTGCCAGGGTCCTGGGCGTGGAAATCGAAGCAGGGGGAGCCATGGAGCTGGCCAGACGTTCCAGGGGAACCCCAAGGCTGGCCAACCGGCTGTTAAAGCGGGTCAGGGATTTTGCCCAGGTCAAATATGACGGCGTTATTACCCGGGAGGTAACTGATTTTGCCCTGGACATCATGGATGTAGACAAACTGGGACTGGACCAGAACGACAGGAATATCCTGCTGATGATTATAGAAAAATTTTCCGGCGGTCCCGTGGGATTAGACACCCTGGCAGCGGCTCTGGGAGAAGATTCGGGAACCCTGGAGGAGGTATACGAACCATACCTCCTTATGAACGGCCTAATCAACCGCACCCCAAGGGGCCGCATGGCCACCGAAACAGCCTATCATCACCTGGGCTTAGAAATGTAGAAACCGCCTTGTTAAGAAGGCTGGGGGTGTGGTATAATGTCCACGTAGGCAATGAGCAGTGCGAAAAAAGGCATGGGCAGATTGCCGTTGTGCCTGCACATAAGGAAATCTGCCCATGTCTTTTTTCATAGGGCGAAGCCCGTGAGTGAGATGGAGCGCAGCGGAATCGAGCGTGCACTGCGGAATCAAGCGTGCGCAGCGGAATCGGCCGTGCACTGCGGAATCGGCCGCGCACTGCGGACCAGGCAGACGCACCAGTGCACCGGCAGGCCCGCAGGAATCAGCCGCACAAATCATCAGGCCACAAACCAGCAAAGCAGGAAAGCAGGGGAGCAGAATGGATACAAAAAATTACACCCAAGTTCTAATAGACGGAAAAGTATACACACTGGGCGGCAGCGAGGATGAGAGCTATCTCCAGAAAGCTGCCAGCTACGTAAACGAGAAAAACAGCGCCATGAGGAAGGTACCGGGATTCACCAAACAGAGTGCGGATTACCAGATGGTCATGACGGAGTTAAATATAGCAGACGATTATTTCAAAGCCGTGGAATGGGCCGAGGGAATGGAGCGTCAGAAGAACGATATGGAGAAGGAGACCTACAGCTTAAAGCACGAGCTGGTCAGCACACAGATGAAGCTGGAGGCAGTGCTTAAGGATTTGGAGGAGCGCCAGAGGGAGCTGGATCGTCTGAACCGCCGCACCGCCCAGCTGGAAGGCGAATTAAAGGAAGCCAGGGAAAACCTTCAGAATCTCAGAAATAACCCATCCGCTGAGACCGAAAATAAAGCCAGAGTGCAGGCAGAGGCAGTGGAGGAGATAAAGGAAACCGTGGAAGTGGAGGCCGGCATTACACTGAATGCCTCCCGTCCGGAACCTGTTTCCGGTTCCGGTGTCCGGGAAGCTTCTCAGCCGGAGGCCGTTTCACAGACACCGGATGCAGACGCATCTGCGCGGCAGCCGGCCACATCGGCAGACCAGTCTGAGGAGAAGCAGCCGGCACCGTCTCTGCGGGTGTTAAACCCCGCGTCAGAAGCAGGCAGGGGAATGACAGTAGCTTCCACTCAGGCCGCGGCAACCGCGGTACCGCCCGCTGCGCCTGTTAAGGCACCCGCTGCGGCGCCTCTCACAGGGGGGATGACGGATGAGGAGCTTGCCAGAAAGGCGCTGCAGGCAGCCAGAAAGGCCGGTTCCCACAAAGGTGGAAGAAGATAAGAAGATTACGAGGGGGATGTCTCATGGGGATACGTGAGGCATCTTTTATTTCAGGGTAACAGTTCAGGAAAGGTTGGACAAAATGGAGAAGAGACAGGTAGAGATACTGGCGCCGGCAGGGTCATTTGACAGTATGAAGGCAGCAGTGGCAGCGGGAGCTGACGCAGTCTATATGGGGGGCAGCCGGTTCGGAGCCAGGGCCTATGCGGATAACCCGGATGAAAAGGGGCTTTTGGAGGCCATCGACTATGTTCATCTGCACGGACGCCGTCTGTATATGACAGTCAATACCCTGTTCAAGGAAGATGAGCTGAAGGAGCTGGAAAACTACATGCTTCCCTACTGCGAGAGGGGATTGGACGGTGTCATAGTCCAGGATCTGGGAGCACTGGCTTTCATGCGCCGGCATTTTCCGGGTCTGGAGCTTCATTCCAGCACCCAGATGACAGTGACCAGCGTATACGGGGCCAGGATGATGAAGGAAATGGGATGCAGCCGGGTAGTCACTGCCAGGGAAATGTCACTGGAGGAAATACGGCGAATCCATGATGAGGCAGACATAGAGATAGAGAGCTTTGTACACGGAGCCCTCTGTTACTGCTATTCAGGGCAATGTCTTATGAGCAGCCTTATTGGCGGCAGAAGCGGAAACAGGGGACGCTGCGCTCAGCCCTGCCGTCTTCCCTACTCGGTATATGAGCCGGGGGACATAAGCCGGATGAACGGCAAACATTCCGTGCCTGAGCAGGCCGGACAGGCTGGAGCCAGGTCCCGAATCAGTGAACAGACCGGAAAAAAGAACCGGGGCAAAAAGCCGGCCTCCTCCGGACAGCCAGGTCCATCCCCTCTCAATAAAAGCAGCGAGAGATATGTGCTGAGCCTGAAAGATTTGTGCACCCTTGACATCCTGCCCGATATCATAGAGGCAGGCGTGTACTCCCTGAAGATAGAGGGGAGAATGAAGAGCCCCAGATATACGGCGGGCGTGGTGAGCATTTACCGCAAATACGTGGACCGGTATTTGGAGCAGGGACGGGACGGATACTGTGTGGAGCCGGAGGACAGGAAGATGCTCCTGGATCTCTTTGACAGAGGCGGATTCACAGACGGCTACTACGCCCGGCACAATGGCCGCGGCATGGTTGCGCTGAGGGAAAAAACGGAGTTCAGGGAGGGAAACCAGAAACTCTTTGAATATTTGGATAAGACCTATGTGGAGGCCGAACTGAAGGAGAAGGTACGGGGGCATGTGGAGCTGGCAGAGGGAGAGCCCAGCCGCCTGACGCTGGAGTGCCGCAAAGAAAAGGTCCAGGTTCTGGGCCAGGCGCCCCAGGCAGCCGAAAAACAGCCCATGACCCGGGAGAAGGTATTAAAACAGCTGAATAAGACGGGAGGGAGCCCCTTTTGTTTCGAAACACTCACAGCCCAAATAGAAGGAGATTTATTCCTTCCGGTCCAGGCGCTTAATGAGCTGCGCCGCACCGGCTTTCAGGAGCTGGAGAAAAAGCTTACCGGCGCCAGAGCAATGACGGGTGAAGGCGGCATGGGGGCGGAATCCCGGCAGGAGGAGAATGGGGCAGATGGCGCTGCATTGGTCATTGGACATTCTTCCGCGGCCCAGGAGTCCCGGTCTGTCCTCATCCAAACCGCGGCCCCGCAGTCCCAGCCTGGTCTTACCCAATCCCAAGCCCAACCCCCAGCCCAACCCGTCCTCACGGCCTTCCTGGAAGAAACAGCCCAGCTTTCTCCTGTCCTGGCCCGCGGTGAGATATCGGTGGTTTATCTGGACGCGGACGGTTTCAGCCCGGACCAGTGGAGGGATATTGCGAACCGCTGCCACGACAGGGGAAAACAGTGCTGGCTGGCCCTTCCGCAGATATTCCGGTCCCATGCGCAGAGATACCTGGGGGCCAGCCGTCATCTGCTGTGTCAGGCAGGCTTTGACGGCGTGTTAATCAGGGCACTGGAGGAGACAGTATGGCTGAAAGACCTTATGGAACAGGAAAAGCCTGAACTCCCCCTGCCCTTTGGCATGGACGCTTCGGTATATGGCTGGAACAGCCGGTCCGCCAAGGTGCTGGCATCTGTGGGGGCGTCCGTACTCGCCATGCCCTGGGAGCTGAACAGCCGTGAGATGGAGCCTGTTCTTGAGACATGCCGCGGCCTGGGGCTGACCAGCGAGCTCATTATCTATGGAAACGCGCCTATGATGGTATCGGCCCAGTGCATCACCAATACGGTAAAAGGATGTACCCATAAACGGGGGACACTTATGATGAAGGACAGGACAGGCGCCGTACTTCCTGTAAAGAACCATTGTTCCTTCTGTTACAATACCATTTACAATCCCGCGCCCCTGTCCCTGCTGGGCAGCGAAAAGCTGGTGCGCCGGCTCAGGGCAGAGCGCCTGCGCCTTCAGTTTACGGTGGAGGGAACAGAGCAGACAGAAAAGGTACTCGACGCATTCATCGGTTCTTTTGTATATGACAGGGATGTGGAAGTCCCCTTCAGGGACTTTACCAGGGGACATTTTAAGCGCGGAGTGGAGTGAGGCTTATGACCAATCTGATTGTAGAAATATCCAAATATCTGATGATACTGCTGATGGCGGTCTATACCTATGCGAATTTCCGCTTTTTTTCCTTCCCGGATATGGAACGCAAGCGCAAGGTATGCGCCAGGCAGAACCGGGCCATGTTCGCCATTCATTTTCTGGCGTACCTGGTTATGTTCCTGAAGACAGAGGACGAGGGGATGCAGGCCATGCTTCTGGCGTTTTACGGGGCCCAGGTAGTCTTTTTCCTGTGCTATATTTACCTGTACCGCCTGTTGTACCGGAATGTGTCCAGACTGCTGGTAAACAACGCCTGTATGCTGTTATGCGTGGGCTTCATCATGCTTACCCGGCTGTCCATGGCAAAGGGTCTGGACAAGGCCCTGCGCCAGTTTGCCATCGTGGTCATATCCGCGGCCCTGGCCTGGCTGGTGCCCTATATCATGGAGCGGGTATGGCAGCTTTACAAGCTTCAGTGGGTGTATGCGGGGGCAGGGCTCCTCATTCTTTTGGTGGTATGGGCTGCCGGCAATGAGAGCTTCGGGGCCCAGCTGTCCCTTACCATAGCAGGTGTGTCCATCCAGCCGTCGGAATTTGTGAAGCTGACCTTTGTATTCTTCGCCGCGTCCATGTTCTATCAGTCCACGGATTTTAAGACCATATTCCTGACAACGGCCGTGGCCGGTGCTCATGTTCTGGTGCTGGTACTGTCCAAGGATTTGGGAAGCGCTCTGATTTTCTTTGTCACTTACCTGCTGATGCTGTTTGTGGCCACGGGAAGCTGGCTATATCTGATAACGGGAAGCGCTCTGGGAACAGGAGCCGCCCTGGCAGCCTATCAGTTGTTCGACCATGTGCGCCGCAGGGTGGCGGCCTGGAGCAATCCGTGGGCTGATATAGAGAACAAAGGATACCAGATTACCCAGTCCCTTTTTGCCATTGGCACAGGGGGATGGTTTGGCATGGGACTCTGCCAGGGAATGCCGGGAAAGATACCGGTGGTGGAGAAGGATTTTATATTTTCGGCGGTGTCGGAGGAGATGGGAGCCATTTTTGCCATCTGCGTACTTCTTATCTGCCTGGGCTGTTTCATTCAGTTCATGATGATTGCAGCCAGAATGCAGGCCGTGTTCTACAAGCTGATAGCATTTGGCCTGGGGGTGGAGTATATCGTGCAGGTATTTCTGACTGTTGGCGGCGTGACCAAATTCATACCGTCCACAGGAGTGACGCTGCCCTTTGTCAGCTACGGAGGAAGCTCTATCCTGGGAACATTCCTGCTGTTTGGTATTATCCAGGGGCTTTATATCCTGAAACGCAACGATGAGGAAGAAACCGGAGAGGAGGTGATGCCATGATTAAGAAGGCGGATACCGGCCCAAAGTCCAACTCAAAGTCCAATCCAAAATCCAACCCAAAGCCTAACCCAAAGTCCAACTCGAAGTCTAATTCAAAGTCTAATTCAAAGTCCAACCGCAGCATTCTGGGCATCACCTATGTGGTGGTGGCCCTGTTCCTGGGACTGGCAGCCTATCTGGGGTATTTTCTCCAGGTGAAGAGCGAGGATGTAATAAACAACTCCTATAACGCAAGGCTGGACAGCTTTTCGGACCGTATCGTGAGGGGCAGGATTCTGGCATCGGACGGCACGGTGCTGGCCCAGACCCAGATGGACGGCGAGGGAAACGAGACAAGGGTGTATCCCTTCGGAGATATCTTTGACCATGCGGTGGGCTATTCCACCAAAGGCAAGACAGGAATCGAGGCTCTGGCCAATTTCTATCTGCTGACCTCCCATGTGAATCTGATGGAGCAGGTGGGAAATGAACTGACCGGCAATAAGAATCCGGGAGACGATGTATACACCACCCTGGATACAGAACTTCAGCAGGCTGCCTACGCTGCGCTGGGAGCCAGAAAGGGCGTGGTCATTGCCATGGAGCCGGATACCGGCAAGATACTTGCCATGGTATCAAAGCCCGGTTACGACCCCAACAGCCTGCTGGGGGACTGGGAAGCCCTGACTGCGCAGGAGAATAAGGAGGGCCAGCTTTTAAACAGGGCCACCCAGGGCCTTTATCCCCCTGGTTCCACCTTTAAGATAGTGACTGCGCTGGAATATATGCGGGAACATCCCGCGGATTATAAGAATTACCAGTTTGACTGCGACGGCGTGTACGAGAACGGAGAATACCGGATTAAGTGCTACCACGGTACGGCCCACGGCCATCAGGATTTCACCCTGGCCTTTGCCAATTCCTGCAACGGCGCGTTTGCCGGCCTGGGTCTTAAGATGGACCTGGGAAAATGGAACAGCACCGCGGGAGAGCTTCTCTTTAACGGACCTCTCCCTTTGAGCGGGATTCCCTATAAGCAGAGCACCTACAACATGAAACCCGGAGCCGGAACCTGGGAAATCCTGCAGACCTCCATCGGACAGGGAACGACCCAGATTACGCCCCTTCACAATGCCATGATTACGGCTGCCATAGCCAACGGCGGTACCCTGATGAAGCCCTATTTTCTGGACTCTGTTGTCAGCGCAGGAGATGAAACCATCAAAAAGTTCATGCCCGCCGCGTACGGAAGCCTTATGAGCGCGGAGGAGGCAGCGGGACTTACGGAGCTTATGAGAGCGGTTGTCACAGAGGGAACGGGTTCGGCTGTGCGCACAGATGCTTATACGGTGGCGGCCAAGACAGGGTCTGCCGAGTTTGAGACAGGAAAGGAAACCCACGCCTGGTTCACCGGCTTTGC